>SDBT01017360.1_pt1 | contig 11368 bp, 15 predicted proteins | sample 2277101 | NCBI WGS metagenome assembly SDBT01 (sample SAMN10404973, study PRJNA504765) | marine sediment metagenome | isolation source: marine sediment core GS10_PC15, 103 cmbsf | place: Arctic Ocean: Southern Knipovich Ridge | collected 2010 | reverse complement strand
GTTTGCCTTGATGGTCTGCGTTAACCTTCAAATGTCATTTATGACACCTCCCTTCGCCTATGCCATCTTCTTTCTAAAAGGAATAACCAAACCAGAATGGGGAGTAACTACCGGGCATATTATACGTGGGGTAATACCATTCGTAGCGCTCATCATAATTGGACTCGTATTATGTACTGTTTTCCCCCAGATAATCCTCTGGCTGCCAGGTATAATGATAAAGTAGCCGTCGACATTGTCGTTTAGAAGTCGAAGTCAGTGAAGAAAGGACCAAATCATGAGCAGTAAGGAGATCACGCAAGGGTTAGTCAAGTACTTTAAATCAGACCAGTGGCAAGAGCTGATGCACATGCTTACGCAGCAAGAGGAGGAGATATACCATATTCACATGTACTGGGAGAACAGGATTGAAGCACAGTCTCTGATACGTTTGATGGAGAGTTATTTTGCCAGGAAGGGGATGTCACTGGATCGAAAAATTGACTTGACATCACCCAAACCAGGCGTGGCTGGCCTGCACAGCGTTCACCCTCATGACCCGGAAAGGAGCCTGCATATCCCTGCGGTTGATATGTACTGGGTATATAATCCCAATGTGATTTTGGAACCGGCTAGTCCGGCCAATGGTGAAAAAGGCAAGAACCTCGTTGGTTGGGGTAAGAAATACATGGATAATTACTACAGACAGTTTGATTTCAAATGCGTTGGACCACGAGAAGAAAAGGAAATATTGAACTACTTACACTCAGCTCACTGGAAAAAGACTGTCCGACTGGTTGAATCTGGCCTCTACACTCATGTTCATGCCAACCTTGAGATTAATTTTGACCCCTGGATTTTGAAGACATTAACTATTGATGTATTAAAAGAAATGGGCTGGAAAGTGGACCATGTTATCCCCTGTGTTTATATCGGGGTAAATAACGATTACCAAGGGAAAATAGTATTCCTGACAGCACACCCGGAAGAGGTATGGGACTTTGGCTGGTGGTATAACCCGGACGTGGTAATAAGGCCAGCCACACTGGGATTCTCCGGATATCCCCCGGAAGATGGAGACATCAGCTTTGATGTCTGGACAAAAAAGTATTTATATGAACTTCTGGACAGAGACAAATATGAGCCCTTGACTGATGAGCAGATAGAGGAGATCGTAAAGCAAGTATAAGATAGGGCGACAATTGCAGACCGGTATTCGCTGAGATAGCAATCTTGTTGTGCAAGAGAATGTAATAGAGGAGGGCAAAACAGTGCAGATAAAAGGCTGGGTTGCCATCGTGACTGGAGGTGCCAGTGGCATCGGGCGTGAGACCGCTTTACGCTTGTCCAGAGAGGGTGCCAAAGTAGCTATAATTGATATAAACCTTGATGGCGCCAATAAGGTTGCTGATGAGATTAGCGCTGCTGGCGGAGAGTCGCTAGCCTTAAAGACGGATATAACCAACCTTGATGAAGCCCACCGGATGGCTAAGGCAGTGCTGGGCAAGTTTGGCCAGGTAGACATACTGGCTAACATCGCTGGCGGCGCTTTCCCCAGCAAGATGGGCTCCTTTGCCCAGTCGGACAGACAGGTATGGGATCTGAACATTAACCTCAATCTATTCGGGACATTCAATTGCACACGTGCCGTTGTCAACCATATGATGGAGAGGAAAAAAGGCAGGATTGTAAACATTGCCTCCGTCGCCGGAATGGTGGGACAGGCCACCACGGCTGATTATGCAGCGGCCAAAGGTGGCATTATCGCTTTCACCAAGTCACTGGCTAAAGAGCTGGCGCCATACGGGATAAACGTTAACTGTGTTTCTCCAGCCATTACTGGAACCGAGCGTGTCCGTAGCATGCCAAAAGATTTCTTGCAGAGGCAGATTGATACTATTCACCTGCACAGGTTTGGCGAACCCGAGGAAATAGCCAATGTTGTAGTTTTTCTGGCTTCAGATGAAGCTAGCTTCGTTACGGGAGCTAACTACGTCGCAGATGGTGGCATAACCTTGTCATACTAAGTAATACCCAAAAGCCTTCACCGGCCAAAATAGCAAAAGAAGGGAGACGGAGAAACGTGGGAGAACCTAACGGCAAGAAAGTTTATGGGGACATGGGCAAAATGGTACCGATGCAATTGCCGACTGGTGAGGACCTGATTACGAGTCTGAAGCAAGCCTGCCGTGATAACGGGATTCGTTATGCGGCAATTCTATCAACAGTTGGTAGCTTGCGTCAGCTGACGATTGAGAATGTGATTGTAAGCAAGACATCAAAAACCGGCGCTGACTTTGGCCCGCCCAAAGTTTTCCCTGGTCCATTGCAGGTGATGAGCCTCGAGGGGTTCATTTATGACTCGGCAAAAGGCGAGATGGACTATCACATCCATGGCCTCTTTGCTGATACCGATGGCAAGATTTGCGGCGGGCATTTGATAGAAGGGGGAAATCCCATTCAGACAAGGCTTGTTATGGTTGTTGGAGAGATTGCCGGAGTCAGAATGGTAGAGAGGCTTGACGAAGCTAGCGGGCATCTGATAATGAACGTTGAGCCGCTTTAGTTATTTAATTAATTTTCATAACCGATTTGTACTCAAACGACATTTCTAGTGGCTGCTTATACCTGAGAAAGAATTTCGCTAATCTCGTCATCAGTCAGCTTCACATATTCACCTTCTGCCAGCGACGCTTCAAAATCGCTGTGAAGATTGAAGTCAAAACTAATATCTCCGTCAGCGGGCATTCTTTGCCCGATGCATGGCTTGGTGGCAGGCCTGATGACTACATCCGGGTTATAGCCCCAGGTTATGTCATGTTGCCACTCTGGATGTGCACAGAGGAAAATCAGTTTACCCCGCAAGCCTGACGGTACACGAAACACGTTGGGTATGACCCAGTCAATTTTCAGGCCTACTTCCTCAAGAGCTTCCACGGCGTACATTTTCAGAACCCACGGATCAAAGTTTATATCTACATTACAATGGATATGGTCAGCGGGAGAGTCATCTATCAATCTGAGCCATTTCTTAAAATGATCAGACTTGAAGTATTCGCGTATTTCTGCCTCCTCGTGTGGCCCTACGCATTTGAAGTCAAATTGCTTGTAGTAGTCGTCCATGAACTTTTTACCCCACCCATGCAGATTATCCTCCTGAACATCTTTGTACAGAGGAGTTTTATTCAGGTCTGCGTCCGGCCGAATTTCTGCCGGCCCTATAAGCACCTCCGGGTTGTAAAACCAGAATAATTCATAATTGGCCAGGAACCGGCGGGTTTTAGAATCTACAGGCTGAACATTGATGAACATGCCCACACCGGGAAGACCGGAGAATTGAATACCCCGGTCCAGAACAACGCCCTTCAGCTTATGATATTCCGTAAACAGCTTAGATAGGGACTCGGGATGGATACTATTTTCCACGAATATGTGGATATGGTACATCGGGTCGTCTATCTGGGTAAGCATCTGCATAAACCTGTGCCACTGGTCTGATTTAAAATAGCCGACAACACGTTGCACGACGTCTTTTCTTACCACGGTTACACCTCTTCTTCTTCAATTGCTATTGCTCGAACTGGTGAACCACCGGCACCTTCTATTGGTAGAGGCAGGGCTAAAAATTGAAAGCGTTTGTTGCTGATTAAATGTAAATTACACAGGTATTCTATCACGAATATGCCTTCCCTGAAGAATATGTTATGCGTGGTACTTTCCTCAGGTTTACCTTGATATTCAGGATTAGACAATCTCTTTCTTAACACATAATCAGGGGGATAGTCATAACCAACAGCTTTGACATTTCTTTGTACCAGCCACTCACATGCACCTTGTGTGGTATAGGGAGATTTAGCCCAGAAATCACGACTTATGTAGTCACACTTAAGTGGCCAATCTGTGCGAAGCAGGACAATGTCACCTGGTCTTATATGCTGGCCTTTTTCCCTCAAATCATCTGAAGTTACTCCATCATTTTCGCTCAGATGGGAAAGGTCTACAACAGTTGCTTCGCCCATAAATTTATCTAATGGTACTTTTTCGATGGAAAGCCCGTCAGGCAAGAAGTGTAAAGGAGCGTCCACATGGGTAAAGCCATGAAGATTATAATCGATAGATTGAATCAAGAAATGGTTATCGTCAAAAGTATGAATACGGTGGAGTTTTGCCTTCCAACGCCAATGTTCTTTAATAGTAAAAGTGAGGTCAATTACTTTCAAACTAAATATTCGCTCCTTTCTGATGACCTGCCCCAAATAATTGTACCACTTTCTAAGTTAGTCCCATCGGCATAATTACTGGCATTATAGCTCCAGGAGCGGGTGGTCTATAGCCCAACCCACTATGTGGTCGTACCTGATTATACTCTTCAGCCATTCCTCAATCAATATCTTTGCCTCCAGCTTTGGATAAGCTGCTAATATTACTGCACAAACAGATAAATAGGCTTCACCAGGCACGCTGGAAAGCAACACAATTGCAATCACAATGCAAGCTAATATAAAAGGCTTAGTTGATTTTGGTAGTGTGGGGTAAGCACCTGGTAGCTCCAATTTAAAGAGTGGCATAGTTCATGGGGGCAGGTCACCCGAACTCTACGGCAAACCCGGTTTGCCCTTTCTTTACGCGCCCCGTCAGTTCGTTGGTCTTCACTTCCCGGGTACCTCTACCTTTATTACCTGTGGAGTCATGAGGTATCTGAGGGTCGCTAAAGGCGCGGCGAAGTATCCTTGGCCGGGTCAGGAATGGTACTATTGGAAACCGATGTATTTGAACTTCAAGAAGCTGGAGATTTGAAGTCCCCAGCCTCTTGAAATTCGATTTAGAATAGACGAAAAGTCTTACCTCTATTCTTTCTTATCGTATAACTCGGGGAACATTTCACGCTGCAACTCTTCATCAACATCTTCCGGGTCAATCCAGGAGAGGCCACCCTTTGCCAGATCTGCCCATTTCTCTGCCATTTCGTTTCGGGGACCGATTGTCCTGTCAAGCAAACAATCAACAATGACCGGTTTATTCTGAGCGTGAGCCATCTCGAAAGCCTGGGCATGAGCCTTGGCGACTTCTCCCGGGTCTTCCACACGGATGCCGATGCCACCGAAGCATTCCGCAAATCTGGCGTAGTCGGACGTATGCATGAAGGTAGCGGTGAGTTCTTGCTGCTCCCCGACAAGCTTCCACGATTTACGGAACAGAGGCCCGCTGCGCGGGTGCCAGACATGGTTGTTGTTTACCTGGTAAACGACCGGTAGCTGGCACCTGACCGCGGTTTCAAAGTCCATGGCTCCGACGCCCATACCGGCGTCGCCCATGATTACCATGACCTGTTTTCCGGGTCTGGCGATCTGGGCACCAATGCCCATACCTATGCCGTGGCCGAAACCAGTATGTGTGGCTGATTCAAGGAGTGAGGCGGCTTTCCGGCAGCTATATCTCGTTGTGATGTAAGTACTGGCACTTCGTCCATCGAGAATGATAGTAGCATCATCTTCCAGGACGGAGAGCGACTCCTGAGCAACCCAGGCGGGGTGGAGAGGCTTCATATTCTTACCCGGTGCCGCCTCCTTTTCCAGCTCTTTATCATCCTGTGCCTTTAGGTCGGCAAGTTTCTGGAGCCATTCTGTTTTTTTCGGTACCCCGTTCGGATACAGCTGTCTAACACAGTCAATCATCTGCCGGAGAATCATCTTTGAATCACCGATTACAATCTGTTCACTGGGTGGCGTAGGATCGACCAGAGCCATGGACGGTTGAATCTGGATAAGCTTACGGCCCATTGCCCAGGCGCCCCAGCCTTCAAGTACGTTGTTCATAGCCAGACCGATAGTCATGGCGACATCAGACGTACGTAGAATAGCCCTTCTCGCGGCACTCTTAAAAGCTAAGGGATGGTCTTCGGGGACGGCGCCCCGCCCGAGACGGCGGGTAATCACCGGGATGTTGACCAATTCAACAAACTCCAGAAGTTCATCTTCGGCATGAGAGTACCAGATATCCTGGCCAGCGGCAATTGCCGGCCTCTCGGCACTTAGCAGTGTTCTTACGGCTCTCTCAACCGCAGCCGGATCCCCTTGAGGAGGCGCCGGCTCCTCATAGGCGTTGGGGACATAGCCTCCCTGCTGGGCAAGCGTGGTCCTCGCATGCAGGACATCCGCTGGGATTTCAAGGACGATGGGTCCCTGGGGATAGGTTATGGCATCGCGAACCGCCTTTTTGGTCCAGTAGGCAACCTGTGTCGGGTCCACAATGCGCTTTGTCCACTTGGTAATGCTGTTACATAGCTGGTCGGCCCAGGATTCATGAATGTCACGGTGACCGTCTCGTCTCCTAGATACCTGCCCGGTGAAATGAACAAGGGGAGTCCTTGAATAGTAGCAGTGCGCAATACCGCTTATCGCGTTTGTCAGGCCGGGCCCGGCGGTACAAAAAGAAATACCGACCTTTCTTGAAGCCTTGGCGTAGCCATCAGCGCAGTAAAGAGCTGCCTGCTCGTGGCGTATATGGACGAGTTTAATATCCTCCATGCCGCAGCCGACCATAAACGCATTTATGTGACCGCCATGGAGTCCAAAATGATACTCAACACCCTCTTCTTTTAACACCCTAGCAATGTGCTTACCACTCTGTACTGCTTTGTCTTGTTCCATACGAGCTCCTCTATTATTTATTTTCTTATTAAATGAATGCGGATATCCAGACTGACTTTTGTCACCTCCTTAATCTTTGATTCTTCGACATGAACAAATTGCCGAGGCTCACGGCTGTGTCGATAAAGGGCAAAAAACGGGAAATGTAGTCATACCTGTAGAACATAATAACAAAAACTAGCAAATATTGTAAATTATCGCTAAAAAAGAGTACCACCGGAGTATATTAAAGTTCCTTTTTATTTGAACGATTTGATTGGGCGTCAGGTCTTTATTCTGTGGTGTGTCGACAATCAGGTCTAAGATTTTACCACGAATCCGGCGTCTTCCAGTTTCTTGATTACGTTAACCAGTTCCTGTCCCTGTTTCTGGCACCCCTGAGGAATGGTGGTTACTCTGCCCAGAGTGTTTCTGGCTACAGCACTGGCGACGCCAAAAAAACCCAATTCCTTTAATATATCAATCAGTTCAGGATAGGCTTCCGTCAGCTCATAAACACTTTTTTCTAAATCAATCTCTTTCATCAAGCAGCCTTTTTTCCCCTTCCAGTTTCCTGATGCCGGTTACATCTTGAGTGACTTCAAGAGTGCCGAGGTACTGGTTGGCGCTGTCTCTGAGAGCAAAATATCTGATATACACAAATTTACCCTGCAGAGTAAGCCAAAAATCACAATAGTCTTTAGTGCCATCCTTAAAGGAGGCCAGAATCTTCTCCACAATATCAACGCTCTGTGGTGGGTGGCAATTCTGTACTTTCCTACCAATAATAGCTTTTGTCCGGCTGAAGACACGGTCCTGGTGGGTCGAAAAATACCTGACGGTATCATCTTTACCGACGAAAGTGATATCTACGGGTAGAGTATTGAAAAGGTGCATTAACTCATTCAGGCTAATTGTACCTGTCGGTAAGGTAATGTTATCACCCTGGATTAGAGTTTCTTCAAGAAGAGAATCTCGCAGGTGCTTCTCCAGAACGGCGGTTTCCTCCGGCTTCCGGATGAAAACATAGCCGATGTCTTCACTCTCCCGCAATATTTCCACCCAGTCACCGGCTTCTAGTTTTTCCAAAGCCGTCGGGAAGAGGATGCTTTCCTCTTTGAAAATCATCCCTACGACCTCCTCCAGCAACGGGTTCAATGCATCTTCTCTAAATGATGCCAGCTTTGCTGCCCCGGTAACATCGGCCAGCTGGTCGATAGCCTTCTTAAACAGGTCTCTTATCTCATTATCTTTGCCCCACATTACCTTAGATGGGCCCATAAAACCCTGTTTTTCCAGGTAAGGGAAAAGAAGCAGCTCTTTTCTTTCGTAATGGGTTTCAACTTGCTTTAAGGTCAATAATGATTCTTCCAGCTTTCTCCGCAGCGCACTGACATTCTGAATTTCATCTTTTCCCACCAGCGCTTTTATTGAATCGGCTATTTTTCAATCTCGCGGTTTTCCAGTTTGAACAGGAATATCGGATGGGAAGGAGATGTCTCCTGGGTTGGCGCTTTTTCCAGGGCTGCCTGAAAAAGCAGGGCGTGCACGTTGCAAAACTTCTTAATCTCCTCCGGGGAGAGACCTTCATTGATAAGCCCTTGCTCAATTTCGGCTATTTCTACGGAGCCTATCGTACCCACTTCTTTTTCAAAGCGTTCTCTGGCGGCCTCGACGGATAACCCTTCATGCAGTTTAAGGATAATGTCCTTCATTGTTTCTTTTTTCTGATCCTTGCTTAATTGTTCCGTCATATAATAACCTCTTGTTAAACCGCACACCCATCTTTTGCCAAGTATAGAGCCACTCTATAAACCAGTCAAGCTATGCATATTACTAATATTATTTCTACCGAATTTCTTTAGATGTAAAAGTTTCCTTAGTATATTGAGTAAGAGGGTTGATGGCTCCAGCTACAATAGAAGGGTGTAAGAGCAAACACTAATCTGTGTAGGAGGAGCCACTAAATGAAGAACAGCACCGCGAAGAAGCGCAAGCAAGTTCCAGCCGGGTATCTTGTGGTTGGAGTGGACCCTCACAAGAAGAAACATGCCGCGGTATTCGTAACTCAGGATTTCATTTACATCAGTTGAAGACAGGCGAAATAATATACAGACAACCCAAAACAGATAAGGGTAGAAGGCAAATAGCTCTTTCCCCTTCTACTGCTCTAGTTCTAAAAGAGCATGGAGACAATCAAGAGCAGTTAATGCAAGCACAAGGTCTAACGCTTAACGATGATAATTTAGTATTTAGCCAAATAGACGGGAAGCCATTATTACCCGACAGTATAACCCACGCCTGGATGAAGCTGGCCAGACGTGTTGGCTTAAAAGGTATCCGCTTACATGATGCACGGCATACCCACGCCTCATTAATGCTCAAGCAGGGAATACACCCAAAGATAATTCAGGAGAGATTAGGCCATTCTACTATAGCAGTGACCTCAGATACCTACAGCCATATAACGCCAGGACTTCAAGAGGCGGCGGCGGAAGGTTTTGACAAGATAATTCTACCTAGGCGTGAAAAAGAAGCTGTTGAAAACCATTATTAGCAAATTATTAGCAAAAACAGAATCGTCACTGATTACTTAACGACTTCAGGGGTAATTTAGGTATGAATTTTGGTGAGCCGCCACGGAATCGAACCGTGAACCTGCTGATTAAGAGTCAGCTGCTCTGCCAGTTGAGCTAGCGGCCCATATGTCTATCAGACAAGCTTTATTCTAGCATTCCACTATGTTCAGGGGCAAGCGGGCCACTTCAGTTGAAATCAGTAGCAAATTGGCTACTTTTCCCAGGTCTTTGTCCCCTCATATTGTACGCGCCACTTGATCTCCCACCCACCTTCCTTCCAGGTCTCTTTCATCTCGGCCCTGGCAGCAATGAGTTCGGGGCTCTTCTCGTATGCCTGATATTCAGGCAGGTTTTCAAATTCGTAGATGGCCAGATAGCTAGGGAACTCGCCGGTTTTATTCATTATCTTATAGCGAGTTACCTTGGTCATTCCCTTATACTTGAATAACAACGGGATGTGTACTTCGTCGTACCATTTGTTGAATGCCTCTTCAACCTCCGGCTGGCATTCTGTGGCCACCATGTTTATTACTTTTGCCATGATAACGTCCTCCTTACATTTATTCTTTAGACGACTTCAATACCGGAGAAAAATCTATTGGCGATAAAACCGGCAATCGGCGGGAAAAAGAAGACACAGGCGAGTCGGATAAGGGTAAATTTCCAACCCAACAGGCCTACTTCCATGGGTAACCGGGTAAACGCTAGCAATGACCAGGCGGTTAATAACGCTACCATGGTGCCGACGCTGGCTCCCGTACGCAATAGTCCCGCCACGATAGGCATACTAACGAAGGGCCCGCCGGGCAGAATACCACCGATGGCGGAACCAATCAGAATACCCCGGAAACCGGATTCCATACCGACCCATCGAGATATTATTTCATGAGGAACCAGGACCTGCACCATGCCCGCCACGATAAAGGCCAGAATGAGCAAGGGAGTAATCTGGAGCAATAAATTCCCGGCTGATTTCAAACCGACGAAGTGTTCCCCGCCCCCTCGTTGATAACCGATATAGAGCAGGGCGATGGCAATCACCCCCATAATGATCGTTGGGATAAGCATTGGCGGGCGCCTCCTTTTTCGATTCAAGCGGTTACCTCCGTTCACGTTCCATGCCTCGGTCGTGTGAAATGGTAACTACCAGTATAGCTATAAGGAGAAGGCCTTGGCAAACGGCGGGGAACTAGCCCGTATCCTGTCTTCCGGGGAACTGCCGGTTGAATTTGTCCTGGAGGGCCTTGATTTCCTGCTGCTTTTTAAACTCCTCTTCGCTGAGGGGTTCGCAGGAGGTGAGTTTGTCTTTTTCGAGGGTGATGGTGAAGAGTTCGCGGCATTTCCAGCACTTGTAAGGGCCCTTGTAATTGGACTCAACCAGCGACAGGCTGCCCTCGGTCTGGCAGGCGGGGCATTTGATTTTCACTAACATATTCCTATCTTACACCTTTTTGGCTGATTGGTTAAGTCTTTCTCAACAGGAGGCAGATATTTCTGGAGAAATATTTTAGTGGGAACCGGTAGGCATGTTCGGGGAAGGATTTAATCATCTCCAGACCGGCTTCATTCACCAGACTTTCCAGTTCAAAATAGGTGAACAGGTAATAATAACGATAAAGGGTCTTCTCTCTGGTACGCCATGGCACTGTAACTTCCCTGCCTTTGAACCAGAACCTTGGCTGCCAGCGATTCCAGACAGTTATAAAGGCTTCACCACCGGGTTTCAGCACCCTTTTGAGCTCCCGCAGCGCTGCCAGCCTATCAGCTTTACCCTTGACATGGTGATAGGTAGCCACCGAAACGGCAAAGTCAAACGTGTTACCACAATATGGCAGGGAACGGACATCGGCAGCGGTCAGGTGTACCCTGAAATCGAATTTTTGCGAGTATTTACGGGCAAACCTGAGCATCTCTGTGGACAAATCCGCACCGTGCAGTTCAAAATCAGGTTTGAAGGGCAGGAAGTCGGGGCCGTGGGCACAGCCCAGGTTGAGCAGCCTGCCTTCACCCCACCGCTTCGCTAAAGTCTCCAGTTCACGTCGGAATATTGAGTGGTGTCTGAAGTTATACCAGCTCGGCGCAATCTGGTCAAATACTTCCTTAATTGTTGCCATAAGCACAAATCTGATAAACTGAAATTGATACTATATTATAGCAGGGCGAAGATGAAAAAACTTGCCA
>SDBT01017359.1_pt1 | contig 11369 bp, 29 predicted proteins | sample 2277101 | NCBI WGS metagenome assembly SDBT01 (sample SAMN10404973, study PRJNA504765) | marine sediment metagenome | isolation source: marine sediment core GS10_PC15, 103 cmbsf | place: Arctic Ocean: Southern Knipovich Ridge | collected 2010 | reverse complement strand
GAGGAGAACATCCCCATCGCTGACCGGGACTGTGCCTGTGTGCGCTGTCCCGATTGTGGTAGCGAGGCCCGGCGTCAGGTCGTGCCGTCGAAGGCTCCGATGTGCGTCATCCTGAAGAAACAGGAGACCTCGGACAGACAGATTGCTGAAAGGGTATTGCCATGAGTAAGCGTGTTGCTCTGGGCCTTGAAGTGTGCCCAAAGTGCGGTTATGATGCCATCTTCGTGCCGTTGGTTCCGGCCGTCGGATATGACGGCAAACTGTACGGTAGCAAGAGCGAAGGCTTCTGCAACAATCCCCAATGCGATCAGCTATTCTGGTACTACCCACATTCCGGCCGCGTGACCCGACGCACGGGGGGCTTAACCTTGGAAGAGTATCAGGGGCATAGTGCGGATTTGAGTGTCTTCAACATGATTCGGCGTCGCCGGGGCTTGTCGCCGGTGATGGAGATGGACGCGGAACTAATGCGCGGATATAACGCTTACAAGGAAGGCCGGGTGCGTCCTTGGAGCGAAGTCAAGGCGGAGCTTGGAATTCGAGATTCATTGCTTGCGCGGCTCCGGCGCATGCCTGTGGAGTGGTTCTGGTGGATCGTGGCGGCCCTCAAGTCACCCTTCCTCGGCAAGCTCCCTCTGGTGGATGTGGCAGCACTCCAGTCACTCCAGTCCGGTGACAAGACGATCAACCAGGTACGTGAGGAACGCGGTCTCGATCCCGTGGAGTCGGATCAGGAATCATAATAGCGTGCGAGTTCTTCCAATTGTGGCAGCGCATCGCGGGCCTTGTAGCACGTTGGGAGGAAGTTTGTAAGATGGGTTCTAACGCCAAACAGTCAATTACGGCCGAATATAGATGGGGCGTGGTCGATGCCTCGGAGCCGCCGGACATTCGTCCGGTGCGGGGTTACGTCACGGTGTTGGAGCATCGTTCACCAGCCGATAGCGCATTCGTCACATATAAGCTGATGTTCTTCGACGTGGGTGGCAATCAGCTAACAGCCTTCCCATTCCAGGACTTCATGCTGATGGCGAGCGCCGCTGCGCTGGCTATGGCGGAGTTGGAAGAGGAGGCCGCCGACGCACTGGAGAACGGCCCGCCACCTCTCGCCGCTCTGGTGACGCTGGCGGTGCCGGAGAACTAACCAAAGAGCCTCGTCAATGTCCAAAGGGTGGCACCGATCACGAATCCGGTGAAGATGCCGGATACGATGCGCTCCGTGATGTCCTTCCAGTTGAGATGTCCGCGCCAGCGGAACGGCCCGTAGTGTTCACTTTTCATCGCGCTCTCTTCTGTTGTAGTTGTAGTCGGGCGTTCAGGTTGCACGCTATCATATAGGGCCAGGCCACTGCACCCGGTTCGGCGTCCTCAAGACAATCCTCATGCACGAATGGCATCTTCTTGGCCAATTCGACTAGCACCTGGGCGTAGGCGTCCATGTCCGAGGTTGTCCGGTAGAAGTGCACGCCGCCAGGTACCGCAGCCCATGGGCGGGTCGGGGGCCGGATGCGTCCTTGGCAGAGCGTGCAGCGGATCATTGTTCCTTCTCCCATTTTTGGGGTGAGGATAACCGAATCCCGGCGTGAAGTATTGCCTGTATCGGGTAGGTTAGTCCAAGACGTTTCAGCCATTTATTGAGTGGGATTGGTTTGCTGAGCCTGGGGCCAAGCGTGATTGTCGGGAAGCATTCCTCCTCGACCAGTAGTTTGGCCCCACGCCGTCGCTGTGTCTCCTTGCTGGAACTAACTGGCTGCCACACCACGTATCCGGGGGCTACACCGTGCCCGCAACAAACTTCCTGTGCTCCCGTCACGTAGCCGAGACACGGATCATACCCTTCCGTTGTGGGTGGTTCCTGGCACAGTGTACATTTGATCATTGCATTGCTCCGCTTTACAGCGCTATGCTCGGCCGTGCTCGGCTTTGCTTCGCTCGGTGTCCATTGGCATTGCTCAACTATGCTCCGCTCCCGCTATGATATGCTATACGCGGCTACGCTATGTGTCCATTGCATTGCTTCACTATGCTTCGCTCAACCGTGCTCGACTATGCTTCACGTTGCTCTGCTCTGCTTCGCTCTGTGTCCATTGCATTGCATTGCTACGCTGGGCTTGACTCGGCCGTGCTTGACTAAACTGCGCTGGGAAACGCTTAGCTAGGTGTCCATTGCTTAGAGTCGTTCGATGGATTCGAACACGTCCGCGAATTGATCACGGAATTGTCGGAACATCTTGCGATACGAGTCGTACTTTTCTCGCCAGCTACGCAGTCCATCTTGTGCCTCGGCGATAACTTGGGTGCAGAGGGCAGGATCGGCAATGACAGCGTTGACGCTCCGGTAGACTCGTTGGCCATCCTGGCTTACATTGACCAATAATCGCGTTTTCACCGTCTCGCCGCCCGTGATTTCCACGATGATCTTGATCGACCGGATCATTTGCGCTGCTTGATCGAGACGGTGCTGCTCGGCGGCCTTGGCATCGTCCCAAAGGAAGTGCTCATGCAGCGGTGACGATTTGCGCCGCGCCTCCGTTAGCACCAATCCTTTAGTGACCTCGCCGTGATCGCGCTCCAATTGGAGCAGAATTGGCCCGATGACTTGGGCGTCCTGGTCAGAGAATGGCCCGTTGACTGTTTCAAAGACTGGCTGTTTGGTTCCCATTGCTGTGATCTCCTTCTCCTCAGTTGAGGACTTCGGGCGTGAACAGCCCGTGCAACCCGTTCTTCTCCTTACGGTATGATCCGATGCCGACCTTGAGGCCCGCATTCATCGCGAGGGCGACCAGATCAGCAGGACTCAAGTCTGTTTCGTCGAAGCGGAATGGGATGTCGATATACCAGTCGTGATATTCAGGCCGGTAGATCGGCATTTTCACTTTCGGAGACCAATCCGTCTTCATGGTCGGTGGCTTCGAGTGGATTTCCAAGGAGCCATCTCCGTCGACCGACAGCGCGCCCATGATGCGGATGCGGTCACTCTTGTCCCCGCCGAATCTCGGGCCGCCTGCTGTTGCCAAGCTCTCAATGATGCCAATGGCTGGGAAGGCGTCATATCCATCCTTGGTGCCCGCACCACCGTTGACCTTCTCTCGTTTGTCTTCGAATTCGGCTTGCGGATCGCGCACTGGCCGTCCGACTTTGCCCGGCCCTCGGCGCGTTTGCTTCTCTTCGACCGCTTGCAACGCCTGCTCCGTCATGCGGTTGCGCAGCAGAGAGGATGTGCCCCGGAGACGAAGTGTCACACACAACACCTTCGGCTGGTGGACTGTAATAATCGTCTCTTGTTCCTCTGGGGCCGAAGCCCCATTCTTGCTGATCTTCGTTGCTGTTTTCGTTTGCGTTTGCGTTGCCATAGTAAGGTCTCCTGCCCCTGCGGGCCGCACTTCGTTCGGTTTATGGGATGGTGTGGCACGCTTAAGAGCCGGATATCACCCCCTCAACGGCCTCGCCCGTCTCGGCGTTGATGGTGCCTGCCTCAGCTAGCTCCAGGAATGTGCGTGTCACGAGCAGCGTGAAATCCGATTCCGAATATGTGATCTCATTGCCGTCCGGCGCGCCGGAGGAAAAGTCGATGCTCGGTGGGAATAGGCAGGTCACGCTGCCGCGTTCGGTCGTAACCTTCACTCCGGCTAGTTGAAGTGCCATGATGCAGCGATTCAGTAGGCTCTGCTCAGGTTGTGTTCGGCTCATTGTCGTTGGCCCCTTTCGTTGACTAGGAACTTGACATCTGCCAAGCGTTCTCGGTATGTGTCCAGGTGTCCCTGGTGATTGCTGATCTGCGCGTTCAACCACGCGATGCATGCTTCATAGGGGTGCGGGCCTTTCTCGTCGGTGTAGCCGACGCCACAATGGTGACAAATTCGATCAGCCATGACTATCCTACGAAGTCCAGGACGATGTGTGTGCCAAGGAAGATGACCGCCAGCACCGTCCAGAACACCTCATGGCTTAGCCGTTCGCGGCTCTCGTATAGCTCGATGCAGCGCTCGCATTGCCAGCCGTCCAGCGATTCATACTTGGTGTGCTTCAGGCGGCGGATGTTGCGCACCATGCGGTAGGCATCGACGGCGTAGTGGCCTACCAGGACGATGATGCTCAGGATAATGAGTGAGAGACCAAAGTCCATGATCAAGCTCCGGGGCAGTGCGCCACGCTTCGGTGGTACTGATGTGCTGCGTGTGGCTCAGGATGCCCGCACACTGCGGTTTGCATTCGCCGGGCCTGCCATGGCTGCGGCACACTTGGCGGACAGTCTTCGAAGTGCTGGTTGGGCGCGAGTGCCATGTCCTCGATGGAGAGGATGTTGGAGGCCGCCAGCAGATGCGTGTGCGGCTCGACCGGCGTGACGCGGAAGGAGTTCGTGCCCCCCGTGACGCAGCCGTAGACGTCGACGGCGACCAGTGCCTCGCCGTTGCTGAGCCGTTGGTTAAAGAGTGGCTGGCGGATGCCGGTGAGCACCTTCGCGTACCGGGCCTGGTTGCCGTCTCCTACCATAATGACTTGTCGGAGATGGACTCTTACGTGCGTGTGATCGCTCATGCTTAGATACCTCCTGGGGTGTGAATGCAGGTGCGCTGCGTCGTCGCTGGCACGTCCGGTTCACAGGTCGGACAGTACGGTAGTGCCAAGTTCTTGACATCGCCCGCACCAGCGCAGCTTGAAAAACCGCTGTCATGCATGCTGGCGTACAGCGTGACTTGTTGGATGACAGCTTTACACGTTTTGCAGTGCATGTCCTCCGGCGGGGTGGCGTTGTCGGTATTCTTTTCTACCCACTCCTCGATGTCGGCTACGATGGCCATCAATGATCTCATTCCTGCGGGTGCGTTCATGATTCTGCTCCTTTGTCTAGTCGGGCGCGGAAGGACGCTTGCTCGACGGTTTGCCGTCGTCGCTTGAGCCTTTCGCCCTGCCCACGTTGGACACGCTGCTCTGCCTCGGAGGGGCTTTCCGCGAACACGCGGTACTCCGTGGTGAGCCTTTCGACCATCGTGGCGCTTACTCGGTACAGTTTCCTTTTCATAGCACTTACCTAAACGGATTCATGCCAGGTTTGTTACCGTGTTCCTGTCGCCACTCTTCCAATCGGTCGTAGTAGGTTAGCCGCTCATCGTAGGCTACGACCTCGATGCATTCGTTCACGAGCATCGTCATGTTCCACCATGACAGGCGGCCGACTCTACCATTCCCGTCAACGTTGGGATGGATGGCCTCGAACCAGGCATGGAAGCTCCAGCGCCGCGCTGCTGTGTTCAGTTTGGGGTTCGTGAACAAGAGGAAGCGCGCGGTATCCCACCAAGTTGTCATCAGCGCCGGTACCTCGGTCGGGTCGGCGAACCAGTGCTTGCGGCCACCGTCTTGGATGACATAGGCGTGTAGGTTGTGCGGCCGATAGTCGCCTGCCTTCAGCGCATCCGTGGGCGCGCCCATGACATTAGAAATTGGCAAGCCTTCGTACAATAGTTGATGGAGGACGCGCGGATGCAACAGTGTATTTTCAGCAGCAGCCGTCCGCACCAATAGTGTGGCCCGCCAATGGTTGTCGAATGATGGCCCCGTGATCGGCTCGTTCTCGATGCGGTTGCTCTCCTCCGTGATGTGTCGCAGTAGCTCGTCGCTGTAGGTCTTCATAGTGCTTGTCCTCCAATGGATGGGCCGCGGCTGCCGCGCCTCTTGGCTCCTGGTACCTCGCCAGACTTCAGGGCAATTGGCGGCCCGATGAATACGTCCAGGTGATACCCGCAGTTGAGGCAATCATCGTATTCGCCGAACAGGTCAACGATGCGCTCCATCGTCCCCCCGCAACGCGGGCAGAACGGCGTTAGGCTACTCATGTTGTACCCGCTCCCAATAATCCCCGACACGGATGTACCCGTTGACCACGGCCCCGTCCGGCGCGTCGAGGAGTTCGTTCGTGACCGGGAAGCGATCTCGGCACGCGATTTCGATCTCCGTCTTGATGCGGGCCGTGTGCTCCTTCGACAGCGCACGCCACGCAGGATGCGGTGCGATGATCAACGTCGTCTGTGCATCCTCGACCAGCGGTGCCAGCCCCGCAGCTACCTTGCCGCAGAGCACTACCACGGCGGGCTTGATGCGCCCTAGCCGCATGGCCATGAGCGCCATGTCAGCCGGATAGATGGACGCACTGTGATTTCCGACTAGGGTACTAGAGTTGACGACCTCGAAGGTGATGTCGTCGGGGATCATCTCGGACAAGCGGCGGCCCGTTTGAGATTTCCAGAGCAGGCGATCCCATACGCGCTCCCGGCCCACGTCTTGTTCCCCTGGCTTGGCGCTCTTGCGCCAGGCGTTCTGTAGCACGAATAGGACTTGCATTATTCTAGTACCACCAACGACTCGTGTATATGAGAATGGCCCCCACTATCATCGCTCACCTGCTCGGCCTTGCTGGCAATTGCAACAACCGCTGCAAGCGGGATCGTGTTTCGGTTCACTGCCGGTGGGTGTTAGCGCATCGATCTCCATTCGCAGGGCTTCCTCCCCGTCATCACTGAGTCCGAGTGATCCGTTCCACGCTTTATCCAGCACTGCTAGCGCCAGGGCCTTGTTTTCGTCACACTGCCCACAATCCTCTTTTCTTAGAGGACTGTGCCAGGAGTGCGCTTTGTCGAATGCTTCTTGAATGTTCATGATCGATTCCTCCTTAGTCATCGACTGATCTCGACACAAGGCCCGCGATGCCAGGGAGCGCCGCATTCTACACATGTGTCCTGTACGGGGTAGTCACCGTAGTCCGGTTGACCGGCGACCATGCGCTTCACCTCGTCCGGTGACAGGTATTCACGGGCGTCGGGATGCTTGCGAATGGTGGGCAACCCTGTCTTCGGATCGTGATACCAGCGTTCGCTTGACTTGCTCATACGATGGCTCCTTCGCCATCAAGATTCTCCTGTCCTAGACATTCGCCTTCCGGGTCTGGCCATGGATCGCCGTGTACCGAACATTTGAATTTGGCGCGCCATCTGCATTTGCTACACCATGCGTGCTCGATAAGGCCGTCATCGTGCCGCGTTCCCTGAATGCGGTAGCTGTAGGTCGGGTGTGCTTCTCTCTCACAGCACACGCTGACACGCTTGCAGGGCGTTAGCACACGCTCTAGTTGTGTCAAGGTATCCTCTACCATTTGGCTAATGATGTCAATCAGGCACCACGAGCACGCCCACCACCAGCCTGCCTCATCGCCCTCGCTGTCCAGCGGCGGGTAGACCTCGTAGTAGTCGGCCACTATCCGTCGCGTGCCGCATTGATCGCAGTGCGCGAACCAGCGACGGCTGTGCTCGCTTGTCCATCCGGCAGCCTTAGCGTGATGCGGCATTCTGTGCCCTCATAGCGTCCAGTATAGCGCGCTTCTCATTCTCCAGTACCGTGAGATCAATCTCGAAGTACGCGGCGAGGAGATCAGTGCGCGCGACAGGATACGGCACTAGCAAATTTGGATTGCCGAAGTCCGATCTGTCGCAGTCACATTCTTCGTCCCCGTCGTCGTAGGAGCAACGAGGCATTGACATGCTTGGCCGGGTGAGATTGTGCCGATCAGGATGCCCGCAGTTGCGGCAGTTATCGAGTTGGACATCGTGCTTGGACAACCACACGTGCTGTTCGTCGCTTAGCCATTCCAAAAATTCCCCGATGGATTGGCTGAGTTCGGCCACCTTATGCAGCTTTGCGTGTTCCGGGTATTCGTCGCTCATGCCTTTGCCTGCTTTCGGGCCGGGCGCTTTGCTCCCCAACTGGTAGGGCGATAGCCGAAGGACACACGCCGTCGGCGCGCAATCCGTTCTGGCTTATTGCGTTGCGCGTCGCGGTGATTGAATGCCATGATGATCTCCTATTCGTTTCTATTCCGACCGCACCATATGTACGAGCGTGCGGAACACGAACAAACCGGCTACGGCGGGTAGGTAGCTGATGTCCGGCCAGATTGCCGGTTGCAGTCCGTTGAATGCGTACACGATCAAGAACGGCAAGAAGAACGTGGTGAACAGGAAGCCCGTGATCACGCCCGCGAACTTTCCGATTGCGCCTGCTAATGCGTTCAACTTTGCTGTTTCGATTGCTTCCTGCATGGAGGCACGTAGGTCTTGCGCTGCCCCGTGTCCTTCCCCATCTCCATTACCCATTTGCATTTCGTTTCTCCTTCCGGGGGCCGCTGCCCCCACTGGTGCTGGTGGGAGCCGTTACTCTTACGCCAGCGTTACTCCCAATAGTTTTCAGACCGTCCCTGACAATAGTGGTTGCGTCCATGCAATAGTGCTTCGGTTCGTGCAATAGTGGCCTAGCCCTTCACCACGGTTAGCGGCGATAGTCGATAGAGCGGCCTCACCAGGTCAGCTTGGGCGGCCATCACCTCATCGATGTTCTTGTAGGCGTCCGGCATCTCGTCGTACTGGCCCTTGCGCACCTCGAACTCGACATCGGCCATTGATTCAACGGCACGCTCGTGGGTGATGGTGCGCTTCGCTTCCCCTCGCCCCATCACGCGGCCCCCGCCGTGGGAGCACGTGTTGAATGACTCCCGTGGCGTTAGCCCCTCGCCGATGAAGCTCGCCGTGCCCATGGAACCAGGGATGGTGACAAGGCCCGTTGCCTTGACTGCACCCTTCCGATGGATCATCACGTTCTCCCCGAAGTGATTCTCAAGGGCCGCGAAGTTGTGATGCGTCTCCACCTCCAGGTCAACGCCTAACAATGAACAGCCCAAGGACTTGAAGGCATCGTGAACGGCGGCCAGCATTGCTTGCCGGTTCGCTTCGGCGTAGTTCATACACCAGTGCATCTCGGCCAGGTATTGGTCGTGCTCCGGTACCGTGTCCGGTAGGAAGGCTAGCTCCTTGTCGACATGCACCTTGAATGCCTGCATGTACTCCTTGGCGATCTTGTCGTAGTAATCGCCGACCTGCTTACCGATGTGGCGTGAGCCGGAATGCAGCATGAGCCACAGCCGCCCATCCTCATCACAGCGTTGTAGCTCGATGAAGTGGTTGCCGCTGCCCAGCGTGCCCAACTGTGAGGCGGCCCGTTCCCAATAATCAGTGATCACCGAGTTATTGGCCGGGGCCGCTGGTACATGATCCAGCATGGAGACAGAACGCTGTTGATTCGTCTCGTGGCGCTTGAAGCCGACCGGCACCCGTGCGTAGATGGCTTGTTGGATGGCCTTCAAGTCCTCACGGTTCAGATCATCGGCCATGATGTTGAGCCGTTGGGCAATCATGCCGCAGCCGATGTCACTGCCCACTGCGTTCGGTACGACGCCGCCTCGTGTCGCTAGCACACCGCCGATGGGCATACCGTAGCCAGGGTGAAAGTCCGGCATCGCACAGACGTGCCTGACGGCTAGTGGATGGTTGGCCAGATTCCGCAGTTGGACGTATACTTTGTTCCAGCCCTCGCCGTGGTCGTCTGGGTTTGAATCCCAAATCTTGATTGGCAGCGCGCAGCCGGTGCTTGTCTGGTCTAGTACGATCATGTTCTGCTCCTTAATCTCGCAGCGCTGGATACAGCACTGCCATCCATATGGTGCTGACGACAGCCAGCATCACGCCGTTAGCTGGTGATACCAAGAACCATGCAGCAATGCCGCAGGCATAGGCTATCCCTAGAGCCGTCGCCATCATTTTGGTTGCGTGTTGTTTGGTCATATTTTGGCCTCCTCCTATCCATACGTCTGTGGGAATACCACAGTTTCTAGCGCGGCGATGTTATCGATTAGCTCATCCCGTAGTTCGTACTCCTCCGCCAACGATAGGGCCAGCACGACGCCGCGCAGCCGGACAATGGCATTACCCAACCGCACCCGTTGCGAGGAAGAACGGTTCGAGCGCATCTGCTTGCCAATCGTGATGGTCACAGCATGCCGCCGTACCGGCGGATCGACGCGCGCTAGTGGTTCCTCTAGCGTGCTACAGGTGTCGCTCAGTGCCTCGACGGCGCGATATGCCTGTCGATACTTGGGGATGTTCTCATGTGTGGCCGGGAATTGTGCGGCGATGGTGGCACATAGATCAGACATTTCGTCGTGCAGTTTCATGACCTCGGCCGTGGCAAGTCCTAGCATCTCGGCTAGCGTGCGTGTCTCGTTGACTTGGTTGTAGCTGCTCATCCGATCCTGCTCCCCTCGAAACTCCCGCCTCGCATACGGCCTGCCATGATGGTTAGCTTTGGCAGATCGAGTGCTCTGGCATCTCGGATGCCATAGACTGTCTCATCGCGTGGCTCGAAGTTTTGGCCCTTGTCTTTGATGATTCGGTAGGTACCGTTGGCCTTGAGTTCCACGATTACAGCGGCCGAGTAACGCAACTGCGTCTCGTTGCCTCGCATCTTGCCGTCGCTCCTGGCTCTCATCCTCGTTGTCCTAGCGCTGTACGAGCGGCGTCGTCGCTACGCGCCCGCAATGCCGCGCTCTCGTTCTTGGCATCAGCCAGTAGTTCATTCGACACCCCGCCACGTTCAATGGCGTTGGCCGTGATGCTTTGCAGGGTCAGGTTCCGAAGTTCTAGGCGGATGGCGTCGAGCATCAGGATCAGTAGTTCGTTATCCATTGGTTTCCTCCTCGCGTTTGCGCCAGCCCTTGGCCTCAAGGTCGTAGTCCTCAATAGCTTCGTTTGCCGCAGCCGCGCCGTACTCCTTGGCGATGAGCATCAGCGTGAGACTGACGACGTTGTGTGCGAATTGATCAGCAGACGTGTCCACAATGGGGCTGTACTCCGCGATAGTTTCGCGTAGTTCATCGAGTGTCTTAGGCGTCGTGGTCACGTGTCACTCCATGCTTCTCGGCCCAGTCGTCGATGTCGTCGCCCTCGTCGTCGTACCAGTCAACCCATGCTCCATCGTCGGGATCGAGAACGGTTAGGCCAAAGACGTTGCCCCAAATGTCCGTTCGCTCCAGGTCTTCTTTGGCAAGCGCCTCGATCTTCTGTATCCCTTCGAGGGGGCTGGCCACCTCGTACCAGGTCGGCATCCCTGGTGGGTTCTGGATGTGATAGACGCGCAGTCGTTCACTCATGACGGCCCACAACATCTCTTGCATGCGAAGGTCACTTGTCCTACACTGATGCGGCGATCCACAAACCTGTTTCGATGCTTGTGGCACACAGGCCGTCCGCAAGAACGGCAGGGGCCTTGCTGCGGAGTAACAAAGCAGTCCGTTAGGTAGCAGGTTACTGTGTCGCTCATGATCGTCCCTCGCAGACGTGCTCGCTCCGGCTCTCATTGCCGTCACGGCAACCGCCGCAATGTGCGTCGCTGCTTGTTTCGCTGCTTGGCTCGGCCTCGTCGATGGACGGCAGCGCATTGATGTAGTGTAACGCTACTGCGTGGCCCTCTCGGACGCGCGCGGCGAAGAA
>SDBT01017358.1_pt1 | contig 11369 bp, 13 predicted proteins | sample 2277101 | NCBI WGS metagenome assembly SDBT01 (sample SAMN10404973, study PRJNA504765) | marine sediment metagenome | isolation source: marine sediment core GS10_PC15, 103 cmbsf | place: Arctic Ocean: Southern Knipovich Ridge | collected 2010 | reverse complement strand
TGTCAGACACAGCTTCTATATATTGCTTATTACGGTATTATATATGTTCGACTACCGAAGATCATTGCACTTAGCAGACCCGCGAGGGCAGACGCATGGCAAGAGGTCAACCGCGCATTTTATTTTATATGTCAAAAGACATTTCATTTAATATTGGTATTATTCTTTGTCTTTTTTCTTATTTAGCTCTGTTAATAAATCATCCAGATCCAGACTCAATATCGGTTTACCCTGAACCAGTAGATTATTTATTCTACGAGGCCAATTTTCCAAATCATCGAGGGGCTGAAGCATGGACAATGTTGGTCCATAAGGAGAATCCCAAAACTTATTGTCCAGGTAAAAATTCAGCCTATTTTCGGAATGTCGGTCTCAAGCGGTGCAAAAACCTTTTAACTCGATTAGGCTTGAAACCAACTCTCGCGGAAAGTGGATCGGAACAATGTCGTTATTTCTACGCAACTGAAAACGCCGCAAAGATCGGTGTTGAAATCATCTACATTGCTAGTGGAAAACATTGCTGGGATATGCCACTAAAATTTTCTTATCTCAATAACCCCTGAAGACTTACAAAGAATACACTAAGGCTCATCATGACATAGCTTGACAGGTAGATTATTTTCACGGTTTTCGCAGTCAACTCATCGCCAGTTGCCCTGCGTTCGAAGATATAGGCTGACAAGCTCGTTAGGCCGCCGGCAATAGCAAATGCAATTGCGATCGCGTGAAGAGTATTCATTCACCCCTGTTTCGAGTTTGAAATATGACAGGTTTCTTCAGTGCCTAGCAGCAGCCGCCACCACCAAGAACCTTGGTTTCTTTTACCATGTGTGCACTTAGCTGCGGACCGTTTGGTCCCAATTCAAACACCCCCTTCACCAGCAGTTGATCGCCAATTGTAGTTACCGTGCCGTCTGCTCTAATTATCCTCAGTGGCATCTGCGAGACATCCTGAAGCATGAACACGCGACCTGCTTGCTCTGTCTCGATCACCAATCCGTAAATTGTGACTGTCTGGCCATTATAAACATCCAGGGCGGCCAGCATGTGCGCGATAATGGGTTTGTTCTGCTCGCCAACAACGGGATTCACGATACTCAATCCGGCGACGAACAGACCCGCCAGCGCCACCTGCGCAGGCCATAATTTAGTATGCTTAAGAAAGCTTGGGATTTGGATTTGTACCATTGGTCCTACTCCATCAACCGGAATCTATACGCTCTAAGGCCTCGACCATGTCTGCGGCATCTGATTCTCCTTTGGCGAAGGCGCCGACCGCCTCTTTATAGAGAATCGATAGCGCTCTCTTTTTCAACTGGGCATAGCGTTTGGAGGTCAGCATTTCCAACTTGCGTGGGCGCGGCAAGTTGACTTCAATTACCTCCTTCACCTTACCAGGGCTGCGCCCCAGGACGATAAGCCTGTCTGCGAAAAATATAGCTTCGTCAATCTCTGAGGTGACGAACAAAATTGTCTGGTTGGAGCCCTCGAAAAGCCGAAGCAGATATTCCTGCATCAGTTCGCGCGTCATTGCATCGAGCCCGCGGAACGGTTCGTCCATCAATAAAACCTTGGGGCTGTTGACGAGAGCCCGCGCAAGCTCGGCACGCCGCTGCATACCTCCCGAGAGCTGGATCGGATACTTGTCGTGAAACTCGCTCAGGCCCACGATCTCAAGCAGCTTTTCAGCCTTGGTGAGGATGTCCTGTTGGTCCTGTTTGCGCTGGACGGTAGGCCCGTACATGACATTGTCGATAGTTGTCATCCATGGAAAAAGAGCAGTCTCCTGAAACACCACCAGCCTATCATTGCCCGGACCTGGAATTTTCTTGCCGTTGAGCAGGACCTCTCCCGTTGTTGGCTTTTCATAGCCAGCGATAAGATCAATAAGCGTTGTCTTGCCAGAGCCGGACGGTCCTATGAGAACAGTGAACTTGCCGCGCTCTACGACAAATGAGCAATCTTTCACCGCGGTAAATGTAGTCGGCTCCTCACCATAGACTTTCGTGATGGACCGGACATCTATCTCGCCATATCGCGATCCGTTCTCCGAATTTAATTTCACCATCATGAGCCTCACTTACCAGTAGACATTGATATGATACACCGCTACGAGCGCTGCCAGCGCCAGCACAATGAAGGGCAGATAGGGCAGGACGAAATGAATTAGACGCATTTTCTGTCCTCACAGCCGGAATGGTAACGGATAAAAGAAATCGATCACATAGAGCGTGCCGGCGATACCTGTGATCGCGCCCAGCATAAGCTTGAGCAGATACTCCGGCACATAGTGTTGTGTTTTGGCAGCGCACCAGGAACCGAGAATTCCTCCCGCCGCTGCGAAAAAGCCCCAGGCCCACTCTGGCGATATAACGATACCACTTACCATAGGTAGGATGACCCCGTAGGTGAAAAGGCCAACAGCGGAAAGAATGATAACGTAGGGGATTGTAGCCGCAACTAGAACATACAGCGGCAGCCCATAGACCGCGGCGAAGATTGGAACCAGAAGGAACCCGCCGCCGACACCCAACGCTGCGGAAATAACGCCGACCCCCGCCCCGGTCAGAAACATAAACGCCTGATTGACCTGCCACTGCTGTCCCCAGAATCCGACAGTGAGGTATAAACCGTGACGTGAAATCGTCTGGATCCCTATATTACTTGGAATGCCAGACGGTGATAGGCCCCGCGCTCGCCGACCCTGGACTTCGGCCTTAAACTTCGCTTGGAGTCCGTCACCGGAGTTCTGCGCCCGGAAGCCGCTATAAGCAGAATAACACAGATGTCCTCCCGCGCAGGTCAGGGCCAGGCCAACGGCAAATGTGAATGGTTTGACGTCTGACAGAAGCGTTATGCGGACAAATGGCCCGATCAGCCCACCGACTACACCGCCAAGGCATACCCAAAGAGCCAAATCTAGATTCCATTGACGATTGCGTCGAAAGCCGAATAGGGCCCCGAAGGGATTGAGGAAAGTGAGCAGCTGCGTTGTCGGGGTAACGCTTGGGCCAGCGAACTGAAGGATCGTCATCTGATAGGGTAAAGCGAATATACCCGCCGCCTCCCCAACAACGGCCATAGTATAACCAGCCCAGAATCCCATCCAGATCAAATGCCATATGGGCACCTTGACGCCGGCGAGGGGGAAGGCCACCTCCCCGCCAGGAAGAAAGCCGTGTTGCCAGTAGGCCGCCGCCACACCCAGAGAAAGGACGATGGCAATCAGAGGCGTTTGTTCGATCATAAATTCACGAACAATAGAGTCTTTGGTAGGTTCACTCCTGTTTTCGCATGGTGCGTTCATTTTTTTGGACCTAATTCGCCCCGCCGCTCAATGCAGACGTTGCCACGGCGTAGCAAAGCCACCCACAGCCCTGATCAATGCGCTCGAGAAGTAGCCGGCGATCCCAATCGACATCATGCAAACGATGACATGGGCAATGGCACCGATTTGAAACGACTGCCAGAGCAGATAACCCAGTCCCGTATCCCCTGCAATCATCTCCGACGCCACGACCATTTCCCACGATATCCCGATACCAACTGACATCCCTGTGACGATTGAGGGAATTGTAGCTGGCAGGATGATCTTCCAAAAAACATCTCGTGGCTGCGAGCCAAGCGATAGTGCCGCCCGTCTGTAGACGCGATCAATGTTGGAAGCACCGCCGAGTGTATTAAGTAGAACGATCCAGAATGCTCCAAGGAAGACAATGAAAATCACGCTCTGTTCACGTGTTGGCCAGAAAATAATTGAGATCGGGATCCAGGCAACCGGAGGTATCGGTCGAAGTATCTCGATAATTGGGAAGATTGTGCCGAAAGTTGGCCTGTTCATCGCCATCGCCAGGCCGAGTGGGATGCCAACCAACTGAGCGAGCAGGAAGCCGATACTAATCCTCTGAAAACTGAGAAGCCAGCCTTTCCAATATTGAGGTGAGATGAGCAGGTCGTTGGCCGCGGCAACCACTGCCGAAGGAGCCGGTACGTCCTTGAGCCCGGGAACTCCCAGTGGCACTGCAAATTCCCAAAGAAACAGAATTGTGCCTATTGAGATCACACCGAGAAACAGATTCAATCCCCAGAGGTTTTTCAGCCATCGAAAAAAGCGGTAGGAAAGAGTGAGCTGCTGATTCTTGCTGGCACCCCTTCGTGTCACCGGCTTTTGAATCGTTGCCAATTTATCCATTACGCGAGCTCCCGCTCTCCGGCTTCGAAAGCCAGCTTCGCTTCTTCGTGGATTGCTTTACTCAAGTCGGCTTTGAGCTTCAGAAAGCGAGACGAAGTTAGAACGCGGTAATCTCTCGGCCGCGGTATATCCACATTGAATATCTTCTTTATTGAGCCTGGACGTGTCGTCATGATCGCAACGCGATCGCCTAGGAAGATTGCTTCCTCAAGATCGTGTGTGATGAAGAAAACAGTCTTGGGTGAAAAGTCGTAGAGTTCCAGCAAGTGCTCCTGGACCACACTTTTAGTCAGCGCATCAAGAGCTCGGAACGGTTCGTCCAGCAAGAGTATCTTCGGGTCATTCATCAGTGCCCGAATGATTTCCACGCGCCTTTTCTGCCCGCCTGAAAGGGCCTCTGGATATTGCTGCTCAATACCGATAAGCCCGACGCGAGCCAAGAACTCGCGAGCCTGCTCCACGGCCTGATCCTTGCTCATTCGGCCCTGCTTCACGGGACCGCAGGTGATATTCCAGAGAACCGACTTCCACGGAAACAAGGCTCCATGCTGGAATACGACCATGCGGTCAGGGCCGGGGCGCAGACGCTTCCCAGGTGAGGCCAGCAGAGCCCCGTCCATGATTATCTCGCCTGATGTCAACTGGTCAAATCCGGCAATTGCATTCAGCAAGGTGGTCTTGCCGCATCCGGACGGTCCGACCAGAACAAACAACTCTCCAGCCCCAATTTCGAGAGAAACGTCTTCGACCGCTACAACGTGGATCCCTTCCGGATCGTAGACCTTGCCGGCGTTTTTGACTGAAAGCGCTCCTAGATCTACCATCACACCCCACTCAGAAGTTCCGCGCGCCAACGCATCAGACGATTACCCAGCATCCGGACCAGGGCACTCGACACGTATCCGAAGAATCCGAGCGTAGCCATCGTGCTGACCATCGTAGGGAACTGGACATAATAGTAGGTTTCCCAGACCTTATAGCCAAGTCCGGCGCTGCCAGAGAGAATTTCGGCTGCGACTAGTGAAAACCAGCAAGCGCCCATCGCTATTTGCAGCCCGACAAAGATATACGGCAGGGCGCCAGGCACAACCACATGCCACAACTGCTGCCACTGGTTCATACCCAGAGACTGAGCAGCCCTAAAATAGACCCTGTCAATTGCGCGGACGCCGAGAAGCGTGTTCAAGATGGTGACGAAGAAAGCAGCGAGAAACGTCAGCCCAATGATGGGCAGTTCGCGCCCGGGCAGCAGAATAATCGCAAGTGGAATCCACGCAAGGATTGGAATGGGGCGCAGGATTTCGAGAATTGGGAAGGTGAGGCCGAAAAAGATGCGGCGCCATCCCATAAGAATTCCGATAATAATTCCGAATACCGTGGCGGCCGCGAACGAGATGCCGACTCGGACGACGCTCGCCCAGATGTGTTTGTAATACTCCGCAGTGAAAAGAGAGACTCCAAAAACTGGATCGGTGCTCAGCCATTCCCGGACGCTATTGACGAGTTGTGGCAATTTGGAGAAACGCCAGATGCCGAATAGATCTACGAACAGATACCAGAGAAGGAAAAATAGCGCGATCCCGAACAACGCCTGATAGAGCCGTGGACTCTTCAGCAAACGCATCAGCCTCATGCCAAACGGGGGCCCGGACCTTTCTCCCATTTGAATTGCCGTCACTGGACCGCCTGCCATACCCCCAACCTTCTATTTTGACTCAACCAAATGATCGACATGCTCTCAAATTGACAGACTGTAGCAGGTAGAACGCCGAAATGACGTCCATGAAAATGGCCCGCCCTGCTTAAGGGCAGACCAAATTCTACTCACGACCCGGCATCTTGCGAGACGTACCGGGTGAATTTCGCTAGAGCCTGAAGAGGTCCGCATATTCCTTGATCTTCTTCGGATCATTAACAAGTGGATAGCCCTTCTCGATCGGAACTGCCTTTAAGGTGATGAGCGGAGAATTGACACTCATCTCCTTCATCGCTTGACGTGCTAACGAGTCATCGATCGCATTTGGCAGCAATTCCTTGTGAGGAATAATCTTGTTTTTGAAGAGATAATCTCGCACGACGTCCTGAAGTTTGTGTATATCATCATTCCACACAAACAACTTCTCGTCGCGGATGGGACCGCCGTAATAGGGCTCTGGTATCAGGCCTGCCAAAGAGAACCAAAGAGCCCTGTTTGAGAAGCCTTTTACGTATTTTTGGGCAATCTTCAAGACTTGGGCATGATTACGCGGATCATAGTACCACATCTGAGTCTCGATTTCGGCCTTCAGCCAAGCCTTAACCACATCAGGGTTTTGATCCATGAAGTCCTTGCGGCAAACGATTGTCCCTGAGTCCCGCTCGTCCCACGGATAACCCGTCGAAACGACCCGAGCTATGGATTCGCCAGCAATCTCGCTGACTCCGGCGCCTTGCGGATCCCATGTGCAGGCCGCGTCGATTTTCTTGGCCCGCAGATTTGTCGTGATCACGCCGATAGGTTGGTTGAGATACTCCTTGACCTGAATACCTTCGCGCTTAAGGACGTCCTGGAAGAATCGGTCGGAGCAGCTGCCCTTCGGGCAGGCGACGACCTTGCCTTCCATCCACTTCAACGCTTCCTTGGAACTTTCGAATTTGGGCGCGTCCGTCCGAACCATAACCTGGTAGCAGTGATATCCACTCGGTGAACTTCCGATCAAACCAATGGCCCGGATATCGACGCGGTCTCTTTTGTAAGTAGCTATCAGACCCGGCGCGTCGCCGTTATGCCCAATCTGGCTCTTCCCAGCGATCAATTCATTGGTCACGATACCGCCCTGAATTGGGTGGCTAAAAGTCACCTTACTCCCCTCTGGGAGAAATTTTTTCCAGATTCCCAGTTCTTCGTTGATCATTCCGAACCAGCCTTGGGTCCAGTCTGGGCGGATTGCTACATTGAATTCTACCGGTTTGCCTTTCAGTTGCTGACCATAAGCAAGGTCACCCCAGGCAAAGCCAGCCGTCGCGAGCGCAGCGCCTGCAGCACCAGCAGCCGTGCGAACCATGAAATGTCGTCGTGAAAATTCTTCTGGTCCCAAAATTGGTATGCTGTCGAAGCCAGCCTTGGGGGTCTTCAGTTGTGATCTATTATCCTTGCCCTTCTTTGACATGACAATTCCTCCCTGTGCTCCCATTGAAGCACTTAGTTATTTGATCACGCTTTGTTCTCTAATTTGAGCTATTTGAACACCACTGTCCATTGTGACCATAACGGCATATTATCAGCTGTATATTATCGCAAATATTGCCGTTAACAGCTTGAAGTACCACTAGTCGTGCGTCTGTCAAGAAGTTGACAATTAAGTCAGATTGTATCCGCGCGATTTCATGCGCTTACCCGCCCGGCAAGCATATCGGGCCGCAGGACGACGACCTGGCGCTTGCGTATATGCACGATCCCCTGACTCTGCAGACGGTCAAGCGTTGTTGTCACCCATTGGCGCGACGCGCCGACCATATTCGCCAGATCCTCATGGGTGAATTGGCGTTGGATGGCAAATCCGCCCATTGTGTCCGGCTCCCCATGCATATCTACTAGCATGAGAAGTAGCTGGGCAAGCCGCTCCGATACGGAACGTGTTCCGAGCATCTGAATGAGCGAGGAAAAGCATTTGCCTTTGAAAACGAGAGCCTCGACGATGGCAATCGCGAGCTGGGGTAGCTCCTCCATCAGGATTCGAAGGTCCGCACCATTTATGGTGGTGAGCGTGGACGTCTTGACAGCTATCCCCGACCACATATGCGCACTCTCTCCGAATACGTCTGGGCCGCCGACGAAGTTGCCGGGCTGCCAGTAGGCGAGCGTTATCTCCCGCCCGCTCGGGGAGGTATAGAATGTTCTAATGAGGCCGGATTCAATGATATAGATGCCGGTGTGCCATTCGCCCTGATTGAACAACGAACATCCGGGTTCCAGATCCACATGTCTAATGCGACTCATTACGCGTTTTCGATCATCGTCCTTAAGACGGTCGAAAATATTTGGTTGTCTTTCTAGCTGACCACCAACCTCCAGAATATCGAATAAACTACGCGTTTTACATACGTCGCCTGCCTGCTTTTGAAAAGGCACGGCCAACTTGTCACTCCCGCCCCAACATTACATTCGGATGCGTTTGCCTTCAGGGTCGTAAAACGGGGTCTCCACAACCCTCGCAGACAGTTTCCCAGAATCAGACTTGATTAGCAACTCGGTACCAATATTTGTGTAATTCGTGGGAACGTAACCCAGCCCGATGACCTTGTTCAGTGTCGGGCTGTGCGCGCCGAAGGTAGCCTTGCCCACCTCCTTGCCGTCAATCTCAATCGGCGTACCGGGCGGAATGACGATGGGGCCGCTGTCTATCTCGAATCCGACCAGTTTTCTGTCGATGCCTGCCTCCTTAATACGCAGGAGCGCATCGCGGCCAATGAATTCACCCTTGTCGAGATTGATCGGACCATCGAGGCCCGCCTCAAACGGATTCGTGGTCTCGTCGATTTCGCGCGTGTAAATATGATAGACCTTCTCGAGCCGAAAAATTCCGACGATTTTGTTGCCGCAAAGCACCCCGCCATGGTCCTTACTAGCATTGACCAGCGCGTCATACATCGTCCAGGCATATCCCGCATCATAAACGATCTCGTATCCGAGTTCACCGGAGACTCCGAGCCGTGCGACTATACAGTCGATACCGGCGACTTTGGTCTGCACGCAGCGGAAATAGGGCAGAGCTTCGTTGGAGATATCCGCCTCAGTAATACTCTGCAGAATCTCTCGCGACTTCGGCCCCTGAATCTCTATGATTGTGGTGCCGGCTGTCTGGTCGCTAATCTCGACATCCATATCACCGACGTGGGAACGCAGCCAGTCTGGTGTCTTGTAGATGTTGAAGGCGGCGGCGGTCAGTAGATAATGGTCGGGCTTGAGGCAAAGAACGACGAGATCATCGACAAACCCGCCCTGTTCGTTAAGAACGCCGGTGTAGAAACAGCGGCCAGCTATAGGTCTGATGTTCGAAGAGCACACCTTCTGGACCGCTGCATGGGCATCCTTGCCGGTGATGTGAATTTCACCCATCTGGTGACCGTCGAAAATCACCGCCGCTTCCCGGCAGGCGCGCGCCTCTTCTGCAGGCGAGGAAAAACTCTCCGGCATTTCCCAGCCCGCAAAATCCATGAAACCCTTGGCTCCATGCGCCACATGCTGCCCGTAATGTGGTGATCGCTTCAGCATTTTTGACATTTTGGAATTTTTCTCCCGTTCCAAAACCGGCGTATCCGGTTCTTATTGCGTTTTTTGATCGGGCCAATACACGCGATTAAATCTATGACTTGCGGTTGGCCTGATAGAATTGTGCCAGCGTCAGCCCTTCTTTCGCCGAGGAATTTTTGCTCCCTTGTGCCACATATCGAAGTGGTTTTTATGTGTGTCCAGATAGGCGCCTTCCTTGAAATATTTGTCGTAGAAATCAGTATCAAGATGGTGCGCCTGAATGAAGTAAAGCAGGTGCATCGTGTCGTTGTGGGCCGGAAACTTGCCATACTCCTCGTAAATGTAACGGCAGATGTCCTTGACGCATTCGATCCCTTCATCGCTGACACCGGGTACGGCTTTCTCGAATTCTTCGTTGCTTATCGTGTGTGGAAGCACCATGCCGCGTTTCTCCCAATCGTCTAGCTTTTCGCCCATGCCCGCGATCGCGGCTTCGACGGCAGCGTCCATGTCCTTGTAATAGGGCGGACAAAATGCTTCAAAAATACCGTCTAATCCTACGGGATTGGGAAATGGATCGTCCTTGTTTGTTACGAAACGGAAGCCGAGACCCTTACACACAGGTGTACCGCCCATGACGACGAGTGGTGTGAAGCCACCGTGCATCCAGCCACCTATGCCGGTTGCAGCCATGGCGAGCTGCATCAGCGTGCCCATCATGGCCCCCTCGGCGCACAGCCAGCTGACTATGATCTTCTCGAGGCGGCCCAGGGGAAGAACCTTGTTCCTGTCTAGAAGGCCGTTGTCCGCCCATTTCTCGCATCCCGCGGGCTGCATGCCGCGGCGCTCGTCGAGTATGTAGTACCCGCCGCCCTTGGTGTAGCGCGCCCCCCCCTTGCCATCGACCATATTGACCATCAGCCGGATGAGATCTTGGCTGATGTCTGTGACCGGCATGAACAGCGTGGAACCCGGCGTGTTTGTCACCCAGTGATTGTGAGCGAACAGACCCGGCTCGGCTTTGGGCAGATCGAAGCGGCCATCACTGAGCTTTATCGTATACTCGTCATAAAAACCCTTTACTTTGTCCCGGTCCTCTGGCGTCTCGTACTCTTTCATCTTCGTCATCTTGTGCTTTGTCCCCTGGTAGAGGAAAAGGCCGTCGTCATTAGTGAAGAAGAGATTCGTACGATGAGAGCCCACTGCGCTTGGATGGGTGCGCCCGACGGATTTTATCATTCCGCCCTGCGTATCGCCTTCGCACAAGATTGCCCCAGTGACGCCGGTAGCTGCTGCCACCAATATGGCAGTTTCCTCCTCCGAAAGTGGAAACGGCTCCTTGTCGGATTTGTAGACATATGGTCCGTGCTCGAGCTCCATGCCAAAGCCGAACCGGCGCGACCTGCGTCCAGTCAAGGCATCGAACAAAGGGTAGTTCCAAGCGGCCTCAACTTCAGGTCGCATGCCATACGATTTCTTGCTCTTTTTCATCAATCCTCTCCTCCCTGAGAAATCGGCCTGTTAGGCCCCTTGGCAAAGACCAATATCGGAATCTGGAGCAAGTAGAAAAGAATTCTGGGGTGCAAGAGCTTCGCGAAAACCGCGACGAGTTCTCGCGGGGAAATGTATGTTCTCGCATCCCATACACCCATCTGACCGACAACGATTAAGCGTCCATTCTCTGTTTCTAATCTATCGATCGATATTTCGAAATCACCCGCCATGGATTTAATAAGCAACGCTAATCTCTCCCACAGGTTCTGATGCCCGGCATCAATAAGCGTACTCGCCAGACTCGTTGAACGCGAAATGCGTCACGCTGCGATACTTCTCTAGTGTGTGTCATGGTCGCGCTGGGAACGAGCTTCGTCAGTCAAGTACTTGACAATCAGGAACAGCGAATAGCTGAGCTTGGTCTTTATTGAGGCATATCGGGAGTGCTTG
>SDBT01017357.1_pt1 | contig 11370 bp, 6 predicted proteins | sample 2277101 | NCBI WGS metagenome assembly SDBT01 (sample SAMN10404973, study PRJNA504765) | marine sediment metagenome | isolation source: marine sediment core GS10_PC15, 103 cmbsf | place: Arctic Ocean: Southern Knipovich Ridge | collected 2010 | reverse complement strand
CGAGCGACAAGTAGACGACCAGGCGGCGAACCGTCAGTCGAGCAATGTCGTAACAGCCGACATCCAGGCTGGGATCGAAAAGCACATCGCCGATCAAACCGCCCAATCCGGCGGTTATTACACAGTGGCCTACAACGAGAACGAGCTCCTGCTCAAGCTGGTGCGCGTTCACACTGAATACCTGGCGAACCTCGGCCCCGGCCGTCACTTTGCCTGCGTGGATCTAGTCGATACCGTCGGTGATGTTTATGATGTGGATTTCTTTCTCGCAGGCGACCCAGGCGCGATGAAGGTAACTGAAACGACCGTCCACAAACTCAACGGCGTGCCGTTTTACGCATGGCAACAGAATCGCGACGGCGTATGGGGCCGAATACCTATCGAAGAAGCTTCGCAACAGTTGCTCGGAGTCATCACCGGCGAGGACGAATTCGAGTTCCTCTACAGCGTGAAGCTGCCGAAGATAACCGGGCCAGCTCGGATGTGGCTTCCATGGCCGGCGTCGGATGAATTCCAAACGGTCGAGGTCAAATCCGTCAGCGATATAGGCTCTCGCCGCGTGCTAACCGATCGCAATCACGGCAATAAGGTGCTGCTTGTCGAGCTTACCCCAGCCGACAGCCTCAAGAGATTCGATATCCGTTTTCAAGTCAAGCGAATTGAAATGGCCGCCTACAAAGCCCTTGAACCCGACCCTCAAAAACATCTTAAACCTGAGCGTCTCGTACCTGCCGATCAGAATTTCCAAACAATTGCCCGCGGGGTCACCGAAGGCAGTACCAGCGATATTATGAAAGCGAGAGCTCTCTACGACCACGTCATGGAGCGAGTGCGGTACATGAAATATGGACCCGGCTGGGGCAAAGGCGATGCCGTATATGCCTGTAACGCCAGAACCGGAAACTGTACGGATTTCCACTCATACTTCATCGCCCTTGCAAGGGCTGTTGACATTCCGGCACGTTTTGCCATCGGAGCGGCAATTCCATCGGAGCGAAATGACGGCGGCATCGACGGCTATCACTGTTGGGCGGAGTTCTACGCCGACGGCAAGTGGTGGCCTGTCGATATCTCCGAGGCCGACAAATATTCGTCACTGTCGACATACTATTTCGGCCATCATCCCGCCAACCGCTTCGAGTTCAGCCGCGGACGCGACCTGGCCGTCGAACCGGGCCCATCATCGGGGCCGATTAATTTCCTGGCCTATCCCATCCTCGAGATAGCCGGGAAATCAGCCTCGCTGCAAACAACGTTCTCGTTCAATAGACCAGCGGTTCAAAACTCCGAGGATATGCGATAGCTCCAGAGGAACCTACCGCGACGGCATACAGGTCGGTCGGAGGGCGATTCTGAAGACAGGCGCCTATGGCGTCGCTTCACGCCGCCTTCGCTACCCTGCGGCGTCAAACCTCCTTGGGAATCCCTAACCAGGTGGAGCGACATTTTGGACCGCCCCGTGCGTTCTGGAGGCCGGGGGCCGCTAATCTTCCTCATCAGGCCGGTCAGTAGTACCCCACGCCAACTAATGGCCGGAACACCACCCTGATAACTTGTTCGCCATGCGATAATCAAAGGACATAAATAACGGAAACATAGTCCATTTTTGGACGAAAGCGAGTAAAATGGGCTCTTAGGGCATGGAGGGCCTTTTTCAATTCAGTTCTTGTGACGCCCTGGCATCATTTTGGTTGATTAATGTCGAGCGAGAGGAATGGGTATGTTCTGTAGAGTATTCGATCGCGCTGTGTTGTTTGCTATATGCAGCTTAGCTTTTGCAATAACCGCTTCGGCGGCAACGATCTATGTTGACGGTGATCTCGCCTCAGATTGTCTCAGCGGAGAGTATTCAATCGCCAACAGAGACGCCTCGGGTTCCGACGGCATCGCATACAACACAATCCAAAAGGCGCTAGACGTCGTAGATCCGGGAGACGTTGTCATAGTCAGAGGTGGAACTTACTACCCGACCGCTATGACAGTTTTCAGGCGTGATGGAACGTCTGGGGCCTATATCGAGCTGAAAAGCTATCCCTCCGAGGCCCCTGTAATTAACGGACAGAACGTCTCGGGGGCGGGCACGCCGACATGGTCATTTAGGCGCACACAGTACTGGAAGGTCACCGGGCCGTTGACCCTAAAAAACGGCAGGGGTGCCGGCCTCATTGTCGACGAGAGCAGTTACATAGATTTCAGCCGAATTGAGGCCAGCTACAACGGGCAGACGGCCCAGACCGGCGGTCATGGTTTCTTCGTCTGGGACGGGGATGACATAACGTTCGAAAATTGCGACGCCCATCATAACGCCAATCACCTCTGGCCGAGTAGAGGCTCGGCGAACGACCGGGTTTGGAACCAGTATCAGCACGGGGACGTCTGGAGAATATGGGGAGGCAACTCCAACATAGAGCTGCTCGGATGCAGGTCATGCAACAATCTGGACGACAATTATGACCTCTATGGTGCCACCGATAGCGCCGTCAAGTTGACCAACTGCTGGGCCGCCTACGCCGGCAAAGACGACGCCGAAGGAACCATAACTGGCATTCCCAACTACGTAGTGCCCGGAGACGACGTCGGCAGCGAATACGTCTCGGTACGGCTGTGGTGGGGTAACGGATTCAAGATGGGATATGCCGAGGAACACAATGCCAACAGCACCGCCAATAGCCAGGTTACCGGATGCGTATCCTGGGGGAATCTGCTCAACGGCTTCCACATGAATAAGGGGCCGAGCACTGTCGTCAATTCCATCGCATTCGACAACGACGAAAGCGGGTTTCACTTCTATACCAACGGCGTCGCGCACGAAATGCGGAATACCTGGGAGCATGGCAACGCACAGCCAATTCAGTTCTACGATCCTATTGCAGAGGCTTACACGACGAGCGCCCTGACCAACAGCAGTTACAATTCATGGGACGCTGGTGCCGGGTTCACTGTTACTGACGCTGATTTCGCCAACCTCATAGACGACTCGGTAATGCTTGGCCCGCGGCAGGCGGATGGGTCCCTGCCGGTTAGTGATTTCCTGTCACTGGTAAGCGGCAGCGACTTGATCGACAATGGTCTCGATGTCGGCCTGGCCTTTAACGGACTATCGCCGGACATTGGAGCATTTGAGACGTCAACTACAGTTCTCTATCGGCACATCTTCTACAATCGCTCGGCCTTTGACGGTGAGGATGTCTCGGCCAATGCCATCGATGATAGCGCCATCGCACCGGATAAGACCGCGCTGCTGCCAGGCCAGATGGCATCCTTCGATAACTACACCAGCTACTCTCGCGGGATCAACGGCATCATGGTCGACATCGCTGGCCTGGGCGGTACGCCAACAGCAGCCGACTTCGAGTTCCGCCTCGGCAATGACAACGATCCGAGCAGCTGGTCGGCTGGGGCCGCTCCCGATTCCATCACCGTCCGATCAGGTGCCGGCATTGATAGTAGCAACCGCGTAACGATTATCTGGGCCGACAACGCCATCGAGAACCAGTGGCTCCAGATGACGGTCAAGGCGACGGCCAATACCGGCCTGGCCGCAGATGACGTATTTTACTTCGGCAACGCCATCGGAGAGACGGGCAACTCCCCAGCGGATGCCCAAGTGACGCCCACCGATGAAATTAACGTCCGCAATAACCCGCACGCTCTTGGTGCGAACCCGGCAAGTATTGATGAGGTTTGTGATTTCAACCGCGATAGGAAGGTCGGCCCGACCGACGCTATTACCTGCCGCAATAACGGCAGCAATCCAGCCACTGCGCTGGGGCTGATCACGCCGCCACTTCCATAGCGAATAAAGCCAATCACGCCAACCAGCTCTGTGAAAGTCGCTTGGCCTCGTCGATCATAGCCTGGAGATTCTCCGGCGGCGTTTCCCCGCCGACCTGGTCGCCCGTACCGACGATCAAACGAGGGTTACCGGCGAAGGTATTCATTATCTGGCCTACCTCGCGACGGACATCGTCCGGGGTGCCGCGGATCAACGTCTCGACGGTGTGGACGTTGCCATTGAAGGTGACCCTACCGCCAAGCTTGCGGGCTACCGATTGCAAACCAGCCGGGCCGTCGATATCTCCTCCCGGCGGCCGCTCGAATGGACAGACACAGTCGATCCCCAACTCTGCAAAATCCTCCACCGTCGCCATGGAGCGTCCGTGGAAATGGATATGCAACAGACGGCCGTGCCTGTGTACCTCTTGAGCTACGGCACGGAGCACGGGCTTATCCCACCGCCGCCACATATCCGGTCCGATCAGGCTGTTACAGCTCCAGGAACAGCCGATAAAGAGACTCTCGAAGTCCGTCCGCTGGCAGATGACTCGGGCGGTCCGGACGATGTGATCGATGTAACGCTCCTGAAGCCGGCGGAGCATAGGCTCTCGCTCGTGGAAGTCTATTACCGCCGCTTCCAGCCCGCCAGCACGGGCCGAGGCATAGGTGTCGAAAAACGGCAGGCCCAGCTTCGCCTCAAGCAGGTACGATTCACCGACTTCTTCCCACGCACGCACCATCTCAGTAACGTCCATATTCTCAGGATCGGCGAACGTCACGTGCTCCCAGGCTGGTAGATCTCGATCCAGATCCTTGATCGGCCGCTCGATGGTCCAGCTCGGAAGCAGGCGGTCGAACTGTTCGGCGCTGCTAAGCGAACCGAATGGCGTATGAACGGTAGTTAGGCTCTGGAACGCTCCGCCGGGTAGCTCTCGTCGGTGCGTCTGGCGATGGGTACCTTCGGCGGGGATTGTCGGGCCAACCGCAGACCAGCCCTCGCAGCCCAGTGCTTCGAAAATTTGCTTGAGTAGCTGGTGCCGAGGCTCTTTGCGATAGGCGATCATATCCACGCCCAGCATCTTCGCCGGGTACCGGGACACCAGCTCTGGCGCGATGGCTACGCGATCGCTGAACTTGCCGCGATAGGCATTCAACATTCGCTGCTTGGGCGTGAACGTCTCTGTGGCCACGGAGATCTCCAACGGCTGAGGATTTTACCTATCACTCGCTTCCTTGACACTGCCCCAGCGGCGATTAGTATATCCTTATCGGATCGATTGTGCATCTCAAGGCCGCCAACAGAAAGCAGAATCATGAAGACTTATACTACGAGCGTCGTCGGGGCAGGTAAGGGAGGCATGCTCTCGGTTCGAGCTTTGATGGCTTCGGAGAGGTTTCAGTTCCAGGCCGTTGCCGATATCAACCCCGCCGCTTGCGAGGCAATTCAGGCTCAGTTCCCTGAGGTGCGAACATTCTCGTCGCACCAGCAGATGTTCGCCGAGTGCCCTACCGATGTTCTCTGCGTATCGACCTACGCCCCTACTCACAAGCCGATCGTTCTCGATGCGGTCCAGACTCTTAACCTCAAGGGCATCCTTGTGGAAAAGCCGCTGGCCAACTCAGCTGCGGCCGGGCGTGAGATAATCGAGACGCTGCGAGCAAAACAAATCCCCATGGCCGTCCCGCACGGCCTGCTGGTGGCCGATCACAGCACCGAAATCCTCCAACGAGTCCGTGATGGCGAAATCGGCCAACTGAAGCTCGTAGAAATAATTTCGCCTCGCTGGGATATCATCAACGCCGGCATCCACTGGATCAACTTCTTCGTAGCACTGACTGGCAATGAGCAGATCGAGTCGGTCCTTGCTGCGGCCGACACATCCAGCCGTACCTATCGCGACGGCATGCAGGTTGAGACCGAGGCAGTTACCTATATCACCACCAAAAGCGGTGTGCGGCTCGTAATGCAAACGGGTGACGAGATAACCACCAACCGAAAGGATGCGAAGTTTATTTTCCGTCTGGTCGGCACTGCCGGGATCATCGAGTTCTGGGCGTGGAAGCCGGCCTATATCCTGCTGAACGTAGAGTATCCCGAAGGCAAGTTGATCGAAATCACGCCCGGACCTGCAACGCCGCACCAGCGACATCTGGAGAACATGGCCCTGCAAATAGATTCAGGCGAGCCGGACTATACCGTCGCCGAAAGTTCACAGACGGCTTTGGAGATATGCGAAGCTGCGTTCTTATCCAGCAGTCATCGATGTCGAGTGAAGTTCCCGCTGGATCAGTTTAAACCGCCTGAACCTACCGACTGGCAGCCGGGCCAGCCCTACGAAGGCGTCGGTGGCGGCAGGGACGGGGCCAACTGGTAAGCATTTAAACAAACCTGGCCGACCAGGCGATATTTCCTCAAGGAGAGCAATCAGTGGCAAAGACAACTTTCGGTATCATCGGGTGCGGATGGCGGGCGCAGTTCTATCTCCGAGTAGCTGCAGCACTGCCAGAGCTCTTTGAAGTGGTCGGCGTAGTCGCAAGGGACGAGAATAAGACCCGCGCCTTCGCAGCTAACTGGCATACAACAGCCTTTGGGTCGGCCCAGCAGATGATCGATAAGGCGCGGCCTGACTTCGTCGTCGTATCTGTCCCGCGAGAGGCTGCCCCGGATATCCTGACCTCCTTAGGCCAGGCCGATATACCCGTCCTTTCTGAGGTTCCACCCGCGGTAGATCTTGACACTCTGATCGCACTACATAGTTCGCTTGCCAAGTGCAACGCTCGCGTGCAGTTCGCTGAACAGTATTGCTTCGGGCCGCAACTGGCAGCGATGGTGAGCTTTGTCGAGACAGGTCGACTGGGAACAATCTCACAGGCCCAGATATCCGTCGCCCACGGCTACCACGGAATCTCTGTGATGCGGAAGTTCCTCGGCATCGGCTTTGAGGATGCAGACGTGCAGGGATTCGCATTCGATTCGCCCCTGGTCAAGGGCCCTTCTCGGGGAGGACCGCCCACCGAGCAAGTGATCAAGACTTCCAAGCAGACCGTCCTGCGGTTCGACTTCGGCGATCGGCTGGGAATGATCGACTTCACCTCCGATCAATATTTCTCGTGGATTCGCGGGCGTCGGATACTGATCCGCGGCGAACGTGGCGAGATCTTAAATGACACTGCGACCTACCTTAGCGATTTTGCCACGCCGATACAGCTGCAGTTCGTCCGTCATGCCGGTGGTGTCGACGGGAACCTCGAGGGTAACTACCTCAAAGGAATCCAGGCCGGCGAAAAATGGTTCTACCATAACCCATTCGCCCCGGCAACTCTGACCGATGAGGAAATCGCCATCGCCGACTGCATGGCCAAAATGGCAGAGTATGTCCGCACAGGTAAAGAATTCTATTCACTCGCCGAAGCCTGCCAGGACCATTACCTCGCCCTTGTCGCTCAAGAGGCGGTCGAAACAGGTAAAACGCTGACCACCAGTCAACAGCCATGGGCCTGACTGGGCGCCAGGGGGGCAGACGCATTGAGCGTACGGTTTTTCGAGCTCGGACAGTTTATTATTAAAGAAGAGTATTGCTATATTCATCGAAAAACCCGATAAAAGTTATGGACATAAGTGTAACTGGGAAGTTCCGGTGAAAGCGTCTGGAAATGGAATCTAAACGCACAACAATCGCTGTTATAGCCTTGATCGTCTTAGGGATCGGCGGCCTGTTAGCAGTATTTGTTGGTCCTGTGATATGGACCGGCCATCCCGATCTGACCAAACCTCTCCCCGGCCCACCAACCTACTCTCCCCAAGAACCGGTCGCTGATGAGGGCGTCGTCCACATTGCCACCGAAGAGTACCCGCCCCACTCGTCGGAGCGCTTGAAATACTACGGCGTCAATTGTCGTATCATCACAGAGGCGTTCCGCACTGAGGGCATCGAGGTCGTCTATCATTTTCTGCCCGCAGCGAGGGCTTACACGTCGGCCCAGTATGGTCATGTCGACGCCACGACACCTTGGGCGATGCGCGAGAGCCGGAAGGTGGACTTCCTTTACGGTGAACCGATTATCGAATCGAGCTCAGAGCACTTCTTTCATCTTCGGGGCACGGGGTTCCAGTGGGACCCCGTCGAGCAGCCCTACAGTGATCTGGCGGGTATGAGGATAGGGGCGGTCACCGGATACGATTACGGCGAGGCGTTCCAGGCAGCCGAGGAGGCGGGGGTAATCACAGTCGAGAGAGTCCTCGAGGTAGAGCAGAACTTTCGCAAACTGCTGAGCGGCAACATCCAGCTGGTAATCAGCGAGAGTCGAGTTGGCGAGCATATCCTGCAGACCCATTTTTCAGAGGAAGATGTCGTGCGCATCGCCCATGTGCCACAGAACGCCGAACCCACCGAGTACGATTATCTGCTGTTCACCCGCAAGAGGACGACGAGCCCAGCGCTGCTCGAAGCTTTCAACAGAGGCCTGGCCAAGCTCAAGGCCAGCGACCGGTATGACCAGTACATTCTGGACCTGGCAAAAGGCGAATATGCAATTGAACAGGAAGATCGCTAATGGCGTTTAACCCTTCATTCTCTGGAAGGCCTAAGGTGCTTAGCTCGCTTGGCATGAAGGTCAACATGATGATCGTTATCGCAATGACGATTGCTGTTGTCTGCCTCGGAGTATATGACTATCGGAATGAAAGGGCCGAAGAGATAGCCCGACTCAAAGAGGGACAGGCCGAGACCGCCAGCCGCTTGCAAATCGCCCTGGCTACACCACTGTGGAATCTCAACACCGATGAAATTGAGCCCATCGTCCTGGCCGAGATGGCCAGCGATGACATCGTCGCCATTGAAGTTCACGACAAGGCTTCCGATAAGTTTGTCGCACAGTTCGGCCGAGACGAAACGTGGCAAGTGAAGCATCATTCGGCCTTGCCACCGGCTGACCAGATATTCAGCTCCTCCGTCGGGATGATCCAAAGAGAGGACGTCGAGATCGGTCAAGTCCGTGTTTTTATGACCGATCAATTTGCCTTGATGGCAGCGCGTTCGCGATTGGGAGGCTTCCTGCTGAAAATTGGCGTGCTGCTGGTGACCGTCGTCCTGTGCCTGATGGCCATCATCCGCCACCTTGTAGCTCGCCCTATCGCCTTACTGAATGACGCCGTAGCCAACATTGATGTCGCCGACGCCGTGAAGCTGCTTGACACGCAACGCAAGGATGAGCTCGGCCGACTGGCGAGCACTTTCGCTTCGATGCAGACTCGCATTGAATCGCTCTTTGCTGAGCGCGATGGCAAGATTACCGAGTTGGAACACGCCGAGCAGAAGTTCGAGATGGAACTCCGCATGCGAACGGCCTTGCTGGACAATATTCCCGGCTGTATTGCCATGATCCTCAAGAAGGACACCCGGGAGATCGTCGCTTCCAATAAACTCGCCCGGGAGTCCGGTGCGATTCCAGGCCGGACATGTTTCAAGACATGCGCTATGCGCGACGATCCGTGCCCCTTCTGTCAGGCGCCCAACATGTGGGCGAAGGATCAGTTGCAAAAGTGCGAAGTCAAGCACGGGGGAATATGGTACGAAGGAATATGGGCGCCGCTCTCAGAGGATGTATACGTTCATTACATCTTCGACATCTCCGAACGCAAACGGACGGAGCAGGCGCTTCGAGATACCGAGAAACTGAATCGCTCCGTGCTTGAGAGTTCGCCAGTGTGCACCAAGATTATTGATCTGGACTTCACGTTGCGATACATGAGTACCGCGGGCGTCAAAATGCTCAAGCTCGATGATATCGAACCCTACTACGGAAAGCCCTATCCTCTTGAGTTCTATCCCGAGCCGATGCGAATCCGATTACTCGAAGGTTTGAAACTGGCTATGGCCGGTGAAATTTCTTCCGTAGAAACTCCTATAAATGACATCGAAGGCAATGAAGTATGGTTCCACACAACTTATGTACCTGTCTTTGATGATGATGGCCATGTCGAGTATGTCATCGGTTCATCTATTGATATAACCGAGCAAAAGCAGGCGGAGGAGCAGCGGCTTAGCCTTGAACGCCAACTGCATCAGGCCCAGAAGATGGAGGCCATTGGGCAACTGGCCGGCGGGGTGGCACACGATTTCAACAACCTGCTGACGGCGATTATGGGCAATGCCGAATTGCTGTCAATGGCGCTTTCGGCCGAGTCCAAAGAGGCCGATTACGCCAACCATATTCTCACGGCCTCTTCGCGTGCGTCGGACCTGACCAAGCAACTCCTGGCCTTTTCGCGCAAAGGCAAGACGCAGACCAAGACCGTGGACCTGCATCAAATCATTACCGAAGTGCATTCGCTGCTGGCTCACAGTATTGATAAACGCATCAAGATCGTTGAGCAGCTCGAGGCGATCTCACCTGTCGTTAATGGTGATCCGTCACAACTGCAAAGCGCGGTACTCAATCTGGCGCTCAATAGCCGGGACGCCATGCCCGAGGGCGGGCAATTAACCTTCTCGACCCGCTCGGTCCAACTTGACGGAGACCATGGCAAGGAATACGGCAATGATCTTCCCGCGGGCGAATACCTGGACCTGGCCGTGACCGACACTGGCGTGGGCATTGATGAGGAAGTGCTGAATCGTCTGTTTGAGCCTTTCTACACAACCAAGAAGCATGGAGAAGGTACGGGGCTGGGACTGGCCAGCGTGTATGGGTGTGTGCAAAACCATAGTGGAACAATCCATGTCGAAAGCACCAAGGGCCAGGGAAGCACGTTCAGGATGCTGCTGCCCCTGGCTTCAAAGTTACAATCCACTGCAGAACCCGATTCAACATCAAGCCAATTGGTCCACGGCATAGGCTCCATCATGGTCATCGATGATGAGGAGACGGTCCGGGAATTAGCCACAGATGCACTGACGCACTTGGGATACAATGTGTCAGCCTTTAGCAATGGTACGTCAGCTCTGGCCTACTTCGGCCAACATCACACGGAAATCGACCTGGTTATTCTTGACCTGATCATGCCCAACCTTGGTGGCAAGGAAGTACTCAGCCAACTCCAGCACATCGACCCGAATGTCCGAGTCTTGATCGCATCGGGATTCACAAAAGACCTCTCGGTCGACGCATTGATCGACCAGGGTGCTCTGGGATTCCTGCAAAAGCCATACAGTATCAAGAGCCTCTCTCAGGAAGTCGCCAGGCATTTGCCTGTCCCTTCCAAAAACCTCACCAGTCAGTAATGACAATGTCTTTACCAGAGCAACAGGCCCAGCTCGTCGTTCGTCCATGTGATACAAGTCGACTTGGCTTGGGTCGACGCACATGGATCGACAGATGCCGTGGACGAAGCATTATGGTAGAATGACGCACCAACCCCTCGCACAGAAGGAAGACCACCCATGACCAGCGCCCCGAAAACAGTGACTGGACTCGATGAACTGATGACGGCCATCCGAGGCTTCGATGACCCGCGGCGCGCGGCTAACGAATGGAAGCAAGTGTACAGACTGCTACAGAAGACCGATCTGCCGCCCGCTCGCGCGACGCATGTCGTGGGGATGCGCGACGTGGCTGGGTTGGCTGCGATGATCGATCAGCTTCGCGCGCCCG
>SDBT01017356.1_pt1 | contig 11371 bp, 14 predicted proteins | sample 2277101 | NCBI WGS metagenome assembly SDBT01 (sample SAMN10404973, study PRJNA504765) | marine sediment metagenome | isolation source: marine sediment core GS10_PC15, 103 cmbsf | place: Arctic Ocean: Southern Knipovich Ridge | collected 2010 | reverse complement strand
TCGGCGAGGGACTGGTCCTGGCACCAGGTACCCACATCATCCTGGAAGACGGGGTCTACCGGGCCCTGGATGTTGCCGCGCTCGAGGCAGAGACAGAGGCCGGGCGGGAGTACCTGGACGCGGCCTTGCAGAGGATCGACGCAGCGATCCTGCGCCGGGACTGGGCCTTCGCCAAGCAGGTTCTCGCCGAGGCCAGGGCGCGTTTCCCCGAGTCGTCCGAGCTGACCGTCAGGAGCGTGAAGGTCACCGAGGGAGCCAAGCACGCCATCATCACGCTCAAGAACCGCACGGGCGGGAAGGTGTCGGTGTTGCTGCGCTTCAAAGGCATGCCGGACCTCAGGCTGCGCCTGAGCCATCGGGAGGTCCGGAAGTTGGAATTGCGGATCGGCACTTACATGATCAGATGGGGGCGCGGAGAGAAGCTGAAAGAGGTACGGGTGACGAGGCCCGAGACGTGGGGGATCCGCAAGGAGTACTACATCGTGCCCGGCATGCCACCGCGGAGCTATTACTTCAGGACGATCGAGGCGATCGGCAAGAAGCCCAGCCGGGAATGACGGCCGTCCACGCTAGCCGCCCTGCGACGGCCGGACGTCCTCCAGGAACCCAAACCAGGGCGCGAAGCCCTCGCCGGTGATCGCCGACATCTCGAAGATGCGCACGTCGGGGTGCAGTCTACGCGCATCCTCCTTGACCCGCTCGACATCGTAGGGGCAGTAGGGAGCCAGGTCGACCTTGTTGATGATGACGGCGTCGGCTCGGAGGAAGAGCGCCGGGTACTTCCGCACTTTCTCGTCGCCCTCCGGGACGCTGAGCACGGCCACCTTGGCGTTCTCGCCCAGGTCGAAGGCCGACGGGCAGACCAGGTTCCCGACGTTCTCGATGAGCAGGAAGTCGAGCGATGCGAGCGGCAGGTCGCTGACGGCCGAGGCAATCTGGGCGGCGTTCAGGTGGCAGCCGCCGCCGGTCTCGATCGCGCGCGTTTCGACGCCGCACTCCCTGACGCGCTCGGCGTCCAGGGCCGTCTTGACGTCGCCTATGACGGCGGCGAACCGGGCGTCCAGCCGGCGGGCCGTCTCCTCCAGGATCGAGGTCTTGCCGCACCCCGGCGACCCGATGATGTTGAGCACGTAGACGCCGTGTCGGGCGAACAACTCGCGGTTGCGGGCGGCAACCGCATCGTTGCCGGCCTGGACGGTCCGGCCCAGGTCAATCTTCCTCATCGTCCACCTCCACGTACTGGACCGTCACGTCCTTGCCGGCCAGCACGTCGCGACGGTAGCCGCCGCACTTCGGGCAGCCTTCCATCATGTCGTCCGTCTCGTAGCATTGACCGCACGCGCACCGGATGCGCGCAGGGACCCAGGTGACCTCGGCCCGTGCGGCCGTCAGCCCCAGTTCCTGGAGAACGAGCCCCAGGCAGAACTCCAGCGAGTCCGCGTTGACTGCGGACAGGGCCCCGACCTGCACAGCGACCACGCGAACGGATGCCTCCCCGCCCGGGCAGGCCTTCAGGACCGAGTCAACAATCGTCTGGGACAGCGCCAGTTCGTGCATTGTCAGGCCGATCGCAGCGAGACGGTTACATCATACCGCGCCGGCCTCAACCGAGTTCGGCCAGGACGGCCCTCACGTACTCGGGCACGCGGCGTTCCAGCGTGTGAGAGAGGTCCTGGCTCGGCCCGACGTGGGCGGGCTCTATGCCGAGGATGACCACCTCGTCAGGGCACTCTCCCATCGCGCGCGACAGCTCGACGGCCTGCAGCAGGTCGCCCTCGTGCAGGCTGAAGCGGGGGAGGGCCTTGACCGACCGCACGTCCTCCGGCGTGAACCTGCGCAGGGCGCCAGGCTCCTCGCCCATCAGCGCGCAGTCAATGAAGACCGCCTTGCGCCGGCCCGTCATCGCGTGGACGGCCGACATCATGGACGTGCCCAGGTCGGCGAACTCAACGTCCGGGAAGCGGTCCATCGGCTCGGCCATGAGCCGCACCATAACGTGGATGCCCACCCCCTCGTCGCCCATCAGAGGGTTGCCCAGCCCGGCGACGAGGGTCTCTCTCACGGCGGCGCTCCTGCTTAGACGAACTCCACGTCCAGGTAGTGGACCGAGCAGGAAACGCACGGGTCATAGGACCGCACCAGCATCTCCAGCAGCAACCGGATCTCGTCCTGGTCCCGATCGATGATCTGCGGGACGAGCGCCTCCATGTCCTTCTGTAGGTTGGCGTGGTTCTGGTTGGTCGGGATGCAGAGGTTCGCCTTCAGGCACTTGCCGTCGTCGTCGAAGGCATAGCGGTGGAAGAGCACCCCGCGCGGGGCCTCCACGCCGGCAGCGCCCTCGCCGGCCCTGGGCGTCACGCTCGGCTTCTCGGGCTTGATGCCGTCGGTCAGCAACTCGTCGATCAGCACCAAGCTGTGCTCGACAATCTGCACGGCTTCCACGATCTGCGCGATGCTGTTCATGTAGGGGTTACAGCAGCCCTTCTCAAGCCCGAACTTCGCGGCGACGCTTGTGGCCAGCGGCATGAGCTGGTCGGCGTGCAGGTTGAAGCGCGCGAGCGACCCGACAGCGTAGGAGTCGCGATGCCACTTGCACCACTTCGCCGTGGACTGCTCCACCATGTACTCGTTGGTGACGCGCTCGAACTCCTGCACAGGCACCCGCTCATCGGTGTCGGTGCTGGCGATCGGACCGTCGTAGAAGCAGTAGTGGTCGGGATTCGTCAGCGCGATGTACTCCGTGGGCCGGTTGAAATCCGGGATCCCGCCGGCCAGGCTCAGCACGACGTCGGCGATGGCGCTCAGGTCGGGCACGACGCCCTCGAGCCGCGCCTTCAACTCCCGGAGCTGCGCCTCGGTGGGCAAGCTGGCCATGCCGCCCGGCTTCAGCGTGACCGGGTGCGTCATGCGGCCGCCCAGAAGCTCCATCCACTCGTTGCCAAGCCGGTGGGCGCGGATGATCGTCAGGACCACGTCCGTGTGCGTGGTCGCCAGCGGCACGACGGAGTTGACGCCCAGCAGGTCCGGCGCCACCAGGTAGCCGACGTGCAGCACGTGGCTCTCGAGTTGCTCGCCGTAGTGCAGCAACATGCGGACCTTTGTGGTCTGCTCGCTGACCTCGATTCCCATCGCGTCTTCGATTGCCTTGACGGCGGCCAGAGAGTGCGTCACCGAACAGATGCCGCAGATGCGCGACACGATGGTCTGGATGTCCTCGTAGCTGCGCCCGCGCACCATCGCCTCGAAGAACCGCGGCGCCTCGGGCACCTGCCACTCGACGTGCTCGATGACGCCGTCGGAGGCCCGGACTTTGATGTTCCCGTGGCCTTCTATGCGGGTCACGTGGTGGACGTTGATGTCGACGTTAGACATTCGTCGGCTCCTGTTGGCTGTTGAAGAGGAGCAGGCGGCCCTGCAGGTCCTCGACGGTCTTGCCGTACTTCTCCATGACCTCCCTGGCGGCGTCCACGTTCGGGTCCGGCGCGTAGCCGCGGCAGCCGAAGCACCAGAGCCCGGCGCTGGGGCAGGGGGCGTTGCAGCCTGCGCGCGTGACCACGCCCAGGCAGACCTCGCCATACTCGTAGCGGCAGACGGTGCCGCGGGCCTTGCACTCGACGCAGACCGGATAGTCCGGCACGACCGGCGTCTTGCCCATGGCCACGGCGCGCACGATGGCGGCGAACTCCGATCCCGTCATCGGGCAGCCGTGGATCTTCAGGTCCACGGGCACGACCTCGTCGACAGCCTTGGTGGCGTAGGTCTCCAGGTGCGGCATCGCGGCGTCGTCGCCGTACACGCACCTCTTGACCTCCTCGAGGTCATCGAAGTTGTTCTTGAGCTTGTTCACGCCGCCCATCGTTGCGCAGGCGCCCATCGCGACCAGCACGGGGGCCTGCTTGCGGATCTCCTTGAGGCGCTCCTCATCTTCTGGCCGCGTGATCGAGCCCTCGATAATGGCGATGTCGAAACCGTCCCCTGCTTTGTCAGAGATGGCCTCGCGCCACTCCACGGGATCGATCACGGAGATCAGGTCCAGTATCTCCTCCTCCAAGTTCACGATCTGGAGCTGGCACCCCTCGCAGCAGGCGAAGTCAAATATGGCTACTCGTGGCTTGCTCATTTACTGGATGGCCTCCCTGACGTTTTCGACGTCGGCGTAGCTGAAGACCGGCCCGTCCTGGCAGACGTAAATGCCGTTGATCTGGCAGTGGCCGCACTTACCCACGCCGCATTTCATGTGGCGCTCCAGGGAGACGTAGATGTCCGTGTCGGCCACCTCCATCTGGTAGAGGCCCAGGACGACGAACTTGTACATCACCGGCGGCCCGCAGACGACGGCGACCGTGTTGCCGGCGTCGACGGTCAGGCCGGGCATCAGCGTCGTGATGACGCCGGCGTTGCCCGTCCACGTGTCGTCGGGGCGGTCGACGGTCTCGAGCACGTTGACATCGTCGCGCCCTGCCCACTCGGCCAGTTCGTCCGTGAAGAGCCGCTCTGCCGGCGACTTGGCGCCGAACAGTATGGTGACCTTGCCGTAGTCGGCCCTGTTCTGCAGCACGTAGTGGATGGCCGAGCGCACCGGCACCAGGCCGATGCCGCCGCAGATGAAGAGGATGTCTTTGCCCCTCATGGCGCCGTCGACCGGGAAGTGCGTTCCGAACGGGCCGCGAATGCCCACCGGGTTGCCGGCCGTCATGCGGTGCAGGGCGCCCGTCAGGTTGCCCATCCTTCGCACGACCATCTCGAAGGACCCGTTGCCGGGCGCAGACGAGATGGAGATCGGCGCCTCGCCAAAGCCGGGGATGGAGAGTTCGGCGAACTGGCCCGGCATGTGGCCGAGGGCGCGCCCCGAGTCCAACTTGAACTCGAAGAAGGTCTCCATCTCCGTCATCGGCTCGGCCCGGACGATGGTGGCCGGCTCGGGCACGTAGATGCTGCTGCTGTTGTGCAAACACTCGCAGGCCATCAGTTGTCCTCCAACAGGCGGTTGAAGACCTCTACGGGCTGGGCGATCTTCGAGACGCAGACCGTGATGCAGCGGCCGCACCCGACGCACGCGCACTGACCGACGATCTTCGGCACGTAGCTGCCCTTGCGGTAGTAGCGATGGCGGTAGCGGTCCGTCTGGTTCTGGCGGAAGTTGTGGCCGCCCGCGACCGCCGCGAACGACTGCAGCATGCAACCGTCCCACTTGCGCACGCGCCGGCCGCTCTTCATGTCCCAGTCGATCTCGTCCTGCACGTCGAAGCAGTAACAGGTTGGACAGAGCGTCACGCACGATCCGCAGGAGAAACAGAGCCGCGCCTTCTCTTCCCAGACCGGATGGTCGTAGGACCTGTCCAGCAATTCGGGCAGGTCGGCGGCGTCGACTCTCAGTTCATGCTTGCGGAGGGCCTGCTCGTTGTCCGCCCAGACCTGCTCCCTGGCGGCCAGGTCCGCATCGGTCGCTTCGGCGGCGCCGTCCAGGCTTGCGACCAGGTCCTGGCCCTTCTCCGTGCGCGCGTCCACCAGGTAGCCGTCGGCCAACTTGGTGATGAGCACGTCGAAGCCGTCCTGCACCGTGGCGTAGCCCATGCAGCCGGCGAAGGTGTTCTCGCCGACGTTCTGGACATCGCAAACCACGATGGTTGCAGCCTGCCGGCGGGCCAGGTAGTTGTCATCCTGGTTCTCGTGGCTGAAAACCTTGTCCATCTGGTTGATGGCCACCATGTCGTAGGGATGGACTCCGAAGAGCACGAAGGGCTCATCCGCGGTCACGCCCTCGTAGGCCGATCCCTGGAACGTGAGCAGCACCTCAGTTGCGGGCTGCAGAACCACCTTGCTGGGCGGGGTCAGGGACACGTCGTAGTCGAGGCGCAGATCGGATGCCTGCGTCAGGGGGGCGAAATCAAACTTGTCGTCCTTCACCTGGACCCCAATGACGCGCCGGTCGGCCGCGAGGCCGTCCACCCATGCGTCTACCGAGGTCTGGTCCACCTTGGCGATGCCCATAGGGTGCTCCACCTAGAGGTTTGCGCACACGGCGGCGGAGCACCCGGCCGACCGTCCGGGCAGGGGGGACGGAAGACGTGCAGACGTGTGCACCCCCCTGGCCGGGGCTCCACAGTCGAACATTGCAGGTTACACCCATGGCAGGGGGGGGTCAAGTGAATCCCCCGGTTCTGGTGGGGATTCTTGGTCTCGGGGAGGTCCCTGGCGTCGTTGCAGGGCTCCGACGCATACGTTGCGGGCTTCGGCAGGATCCGTAGAATCAATGCCATACCTTCATGACATGAAAGGGGAAGCGTGAGAAGAAGCCCATGCAGGGGAGTGCGCTTGAATAATAGGCCCCGTGGCTATAATAAACAGACCATCGACACCTGATCCGGAAGAAGGCCATGGCAAACAGCATGATCCTTGCCTGCCCCGCCTGCGGCGGCACTTTGGCGGCCACGCGACTCCATTGCCGCGCCTGTGACATCGCCATCGAGGGGCGGTTTGCCACGTCACCCCTCGCTGTGCTGACCGAGGAGCAGCAGGCCTTCGTAGCAACCTTCATCGCCGCCCGCGGCAATATCAAGCTGATGGAGCGGCATCTGGGCATCTCCTACCCCACGGTGCGCAGCCGGCTGGACGCGGTCGGCCGCGCCCTGAGGTTGCCCGACCTCGCGGCCGGCGAAGCCGAGTCCGAGGACGGGGACCTGTCGGAGCTGCTGGACCGCGTGGCGTCTGGCGAGCTTTCGGTAGACAACGCGATCGATTCTCTCGAGTGACGGAGACAGTGGCAATGAGTGGCGAACGACGGAAGATCCTGGAGATGCTGGCCGACGGCCAGATCCACGCCGACGAGGCCGAGCGCCTGCTGCGGGCCGTGGCCGAAGGCGAGGGCGCCATCGCTTCGGCGAAGGCGACCATTGCCAAGCTGGGCGACGTGGTCTCGGAGGCCGTCAGCGGTGCCCTGGAGGGAGTCGGGGATCGCGTCGATGGTGACGACGCCGGCGAGCCCGTAGAGGGCGCCGCCGAGGGTTTCGCCATGGCGCCGGACTCCCAACTTAACCTGCGCGTGCGCGGCGGCAGCGTGAAGCTGACGCAGGCGCCCGAGGGCACCCCGGCGACCATCAAGTCCCATAGCGCGAAAGATGTGACGGTCAAGCAGGACGGCAACGCTTACTCCGTCAGGGTCGGGCGCAAGGCCGACGGCGTGACGATCGTCATCCCACCGATCGAATCGATCTCGGCGCGGGTGAATGGTGGCGAGGTGAAACTCCGCGGCGTCACCGCGAGCAGCACATCTGCCAGGGTCAACGGCGGCAACATCGCTGTCGTCGGTTGCGACACGGCGCTGAGCGCCAGGTGCAACGGCGGCAACGTGCGGGTAGAGGGCCGTGTCTGCGAACTCGACCTGAGGGTCACGGGCGGTTCGGTCGACGTCAGCGGAATGGCCATCAGCACCGGCGCCCACCGCATCAAGGTCATGGGCGGGAACGTCGACGTGAAGGCGTCGGCGGACGCGTCCGTGCTGGTGCACACGAAGGTGTTCGGCGGCGCCGTCAGTTCGGACCTGCCTGTCGAGGATGAGACGAAGGTGTCCGGGGGGCAGATGAGCGCCACCTATCGCATCGGCGGCGGCGACGCGACGCTGGACATCAGGGTCTTCGGCGGCAAGGTGAAACTGACGGGCCCGGTCGCCGAGCCCGTCGCGGCCCCCGGCGAACACGGAGGGGAGTAGTCCTTGGAAGCAGACCGGCTCAAGATCCTCCAGATGGTTGAGGACGGCAAGCTCACCCCGGACGAAGGCGTCCGCCTGATGGATGCGGTCCGGAGGAGGCTGGAACGCGAGACGCCTTCCCGGTCCGCGGAGCGGCACCTGCGGGTCTCAGTGTCAGGCCCGGCCGATGAGGAGGCGACGGTTACGGTCCCGCTGACGCTGGCGCGGCTGGCTCTGCGGTTCCTGCCGCGTGCGGCCGCGAATGCGTTGGAGGCGGAGGGCATCACCGTGGCCGACCTTGCGGACCTGGTCACGAATGCCGGGGACGCCGCCGGTTCGGCCAATCTGCTCGAGTTCGAGTCCAGGGCGGGTCGCGTTGTCGTCCGGGTCGAGGGCCCCTAAGTCAGGGCTCCCGTTGCGGCGCGCCGCAGGGTCCGGTATAAGGGGCGGTCTGCCGGGGACGAGGTGTCCCGAGCAGGCTGCCCCTTAGCATGGAGCCGCGCCGCGATGGCCAAGGCCGTCCTGTTCATACCTACCGAAGAGGCCATCGACCGCTCGCTGGACGCGCGCCAGTGCGTCACCCGCCTGAAGAAGCGGCTGACCATTGACCAGCGCCCGTACGGGGGGGACTTCGGCGACCTGCCCGGTGCGGAGGACGTGGACTCCGTCGCCGTGCTTGCAGGTCTGAGCGCGCTCGAGTTCGACAGCGGCTACATGGAGATGGACCTGGACACCATCCTCCAGCCGCAGGAGCTGCTCGGCACACTCAGGGCCGCGCTCCCCGACGACTTCCCGATCATCGCCATCGTGGACGACGCCTTCTCCGACTACATCATGAGTGCCTACCTGAAGGCCGGCGCTTCGGCCGTGGTGGGCACCAGCGGCGACCTGTTTGGGGCTGTCACGTCGCGCATTCCGAGATGGGAGATGCTCTACCCGTACATGAACGTGTATCACCGGGTGTGACGACCACAACATCGGCGGAAGAGGAGAGTGAGCATGAGGGTCCTGATTTTCGCATCGAGTCCGAACAAGGACGGGCTGACCGAGCAGTGTGCCCGGGCAGCAGTTGAGGGCGCGCGGTCGGCAGGCGCCGACGCCGAGATCGTCTACCTGAACGATGCCGGCATCGGCCTCTGCCAGGCGTGCGGCAACGGGTGGGGCACCTGCCGGGAGGCACACACCTGCCAGGTCGAGGACGGGTTCCAGGCCGTGCACGCCCAGGCGGCAGGCGCCGACGCCTACGTCGTCGTCAATCCGGTCTACTTCGGCCAGCTCGCCGAGTCGGCCAAAGCGTTCTTCGACCGTCTGCGCCGCTGCGAGGCCACCAGGGGCGATGCGTCGGCGCTGGCCGGCAAGCCCTTCATCGGCGTGGCCGCCGCCGGCGGCACCGGGGGCGGCATCGTGAGTTGCCTGGACGAGATGAGCCGCCTGGCTTCGCACCTTCGCTGCACCGCCTTCGACATGATCACCGTCACGCGCAAGAGCCGCCCTTACAAGCCGGACGCCGTCCGCGCAGCCGCGGCCGCCATGGTGACATCGACCTAACCACGACGACGCTACGTAAGGCAAGGATACCGAGCACGAGCCCGAGCACGAGCGCGAGAAGAGGACAGGTCTTGCGCCGGCGGACGGCTGAACCACCCAGAGAGACAACATGCAGATCCTCCCTTCGGCTGACCTGATCAATGACGCGTTCCAGGGCGGCTACGCGGTGCCATCGTTTTGCGTTTGGGACAGCTCCACCACCGAGAGCGTGCTGCGCGTGGCTGCCGACTGCCGGGCGCCCGTGATGCTCATGTGCGGGTGGGGAGAGTTCGACCTGACCGGGCCGGGCAGGTGGGCGGACATGGCGCGCGCGCTGGCCGGATACTACGACGTGCGCCTCGCCCTGCACCTGGACCACGGCCGCAGCCCGAAGACGGTCGAGAACTGCCTGGCGGCAGGATTCACCTCCGTCATGCTCGATTACTCGACCAAGCCATACGGGGAGAACGCGGCCGCCCTTCGCGCCGTCGTGGAGCGCGCCCGGCCGCTGGGTGTGACGGTGGAGGGCGAACTGGGCGCCGTCGGACGCGTGGACGCCACCACGGTCGAGGGCAGCGTCGGCTCCGAGCTGACGGACCCCAACATGGCGCGCACCTACGTTGAGGAGACCGGTGTCGACATGCTGGCCGTCTCCATCGGCAACGCGCACGGCCTCTACGCCGCCCGTCCCGAGTTCGACTTCGACCTTCTGGCGGCGCTTCGTGACGCCGCCGGCGTGCCGCTGGTCCTGCACGGCGGATCGGGCACTCCCGAGGACCACCTCGAGCGGGCCATATCGCTGGGCATGGCGAAGATCAACGTTGCCAGCGAACTGAACGCCGCCGTCCGCGAATCGCTTCTGAGCGACTGGAGCGCCGGCGAGCGGCAGTGGGTCCCGTCGGGCATGGCCCACGCCATGGAAGCCCACGGCGCTCTCGTGGAGAAGTGGTTCCGCAGCACGGGCGCCGCCGGCAAGGCATAGGGGTTGCGCCGGCCGCCCGATGCGCGCAGAATGGTGTGCGGGGATTGTTTCATCACTCAGTGCGCAGGGGGCGAGCCATGTCTGCCGAAGAGGGTGCCTTGAGCGAAGTGACGAAGGCCGTGATCGGGGCGGAGTTCCGCAACTGCCCGGCATGCGACTACACGGACGGCTTTCATAACATGTTCCGTCCATCGGCGGAGGAAGGGGTGCTGGACTGGTACTTCATCTGCCCGAGCTGCTCGATGGCCTTCGACATCGGCCTGAAGGTGAGGGCCGGCTGACTGTCACAGGTTTCGCCTGCATTGGCCCGGCCCGGCGTTGGACACTGCCGCCATTGGCTATTGACCCGCGTCTGCCTTCACGGGGGAAGTGGTCTTGGCCGCCTGCAGGGCTGCCGTCATAGAGGAATCCCGCGACATAGCCAGCGTCACCACGTGGCCGCACCTGCACGAGCAGATGGTGGAGTCCGGCGCACTGAACCCGGCCGCCTCGTAGCGTCCCGTCCCAAGGAGTACCTGCAGATGTCCCGACTCAAGGTCGCCTTCATCGGCACCGGCATACAGAAGGGCTCGCCCGGCAGCACGGGCTACGGCATGGCCTACCAGCACGGCGACGGCTACAAGCTGCTGCCGGACCAGGTGGAGATGGTCGCCGCCTGCGACCTGGTCAAGGAGCGCGCGGACGCCTTCGCGGCGAACTTCGGCTTCGAGCGCGCCTACACGGACTATCACCAGATGCTCGCCGAGGAGGAGCCGGACCTTGTGAGCATCTGCACCTGGCCCGCCTCGCACGCGGCGATCGTGACCGACATCGCGAACGCCGGCATGCGTGCCATCCACTGCGAGAAGCCGATCGCGCAGACCTGGGGCGACTGCAAGCGCACGGTGGCCGCCTGCGATGAGAACGGCGTGAAACTCACCTTCAACCACATGCGGCGCTTCGGCAAACCGTTCCGCAAGGCGAAGGCGCTGGTCGACTCCGGGCGGATCGGCGAGCTGCGCTTCATCGAGTCCGGCATGGGCAACCTGTGCGATTACGGCTCGCACAACTTCGACATGTGCGGCTACTTCAACGACCAGACGCCATGCGAGTGGGTGATGGCGCAGATCGACTATGTGAAGGAGAGCCGCGTCTTCGGCGCGCACCAGGAGAATACGGCGCTGGCCATGTGGAAG
>SDBT01017355.1_pt1 | contig 11371 bp, 11 predicted proteins | sample 2277101 | NCBI WGS metagenome assembly SDBT01 (sample SAMN10404973, study PRJNA504765) | marine sediment metagenome | isolation source: marine sediment core GS10_PC15, 103 cmbsf | place: Arctic Ocean: Southern Knipovich Ridge | collected 2010 | reverse complement strand
ACAGGACTAACACCTGAATAAAGCCCGATTTGTTATAATATTTTTTTGTTTTATTATATTGCACCTCTATAATATATTATCAAATTGATAAAAGTAAAAGTGTGCTATTGAATATTTTGGCTGAGCAGTATGGTCACGAAAAAATGAGACAAATGAGACACTATAAAAAGAGTGTCTCAATCTTTACTTAATTCTATTATTATGCATAAGCACACAAACATAAAACAATATCTTATTAAGGTCAATGCTGCTTCTGGTCCCAAGACTGCTTCAGCCCGGCTCCAAATTGATGAGCCGTTGATATTACTGGAAATGTATCGGATCATTTTACTTATAATTTTTCTATTGTTCATAAAACTATAGATTAGTAGGCTACTATTGATATAAATTGGGGTGAACCCCCACAGGCCAATTAAGTTACATTTTCTTAAATTCTATTTAATACGCTTCTTTATTATATATTGGCCCAATAAATTAGTATCTTCTAAATTAAAAGTATTATTGAATACTATATAGGAAACACCAATCAATCCAACATTCTCCCCTAATTCTGAGAATTGGACATTATACTCATTTTTAACTTTAGGAAATGTATTTTTTTTAACTGATTCTTTTACTATTTTAAGATATGGTTCTCCAAATTTTATAACTTCACCGTGAATAATTACTAATTCAGGATTAAACATCTTTATTGAATTTGATATTCCTATACCTAATAATTTTGCATTCTTCTCAACATTTCTTGTTACTATCTCATCATTTTCTTTATAGAGTTTATAAATATCATCTCCTAAAAGTTCACCTCCATGATATTTTTCTTCTTCATTACTGCCTTTTATATCTTCAGTAATATCTTCTATTAAAGCTTTCATTGAACATAAAGTCTCAAGGCAACCAACATTTCCGCAATGGCATAATTTATCACCTTCTATATTGGTTGTTATATGGCCCACTTCACCAACCATTCCCATATTTCCTATAAGTAAATTATTATTAACAAACACTCCAGTACCAACACCTGTGCAAATTTTAATACACACAATATTTTCAAAATCTTTTGCTAGTCCAAAATTTTTTTCTGCAATTGCCTGCACCCTGCATTCATTTTCTATATAAGTTGGTATATTAGTACTATTTTCGATTATATTTTTTAAGTCTATATTCTTCCATCCTCTTAAGTTTGGAGAGAAAATAACTTCACCTTTCTTTGAATCTACCAGACCGGAGCTTCCAATACCAATTCCGATTGTTCTTTCTTTCACAATTTGTTTGTCATTAATTATTTTATTTATATTATCAATAATCTTTTTAATTACCGATTTTGAACCCTTCCATTCCTCCGTTTGAACTTTATATTGAAATAAAATATTCAAACGAAAATCACTCAAGGAAAATCTGATAAATTTCACACCTATCATAACTCCAAGAATATAAAATGCTTTTTTATTAAGGTCAACTAATACAGCTCTTTTCCCTCCAAGGTTCGTTGATTTACTTTTACCTATTTCTACTATTAATCCTTCTTCTATTAATTCGTTAATATAATTAGAAGTAGTAGGTCTACTAATATTCAACATCCTTGAAATTCCAATTCTGGAAATAGGACCCTTTCTAATAATTATTTTTAAGATATTTTTTCTATTTACTTCCCTTAGTGAAATATTCTTATTTTTTACCATAATACCTTTACTAATATTATCTAAAATCAACCTATTTATATACTTTTTAGATTTTAAACCAATAATATAAAATTTTGTAATTATCTTTTCATTATTTTCAAACCAGTAAATTCATATAATATCCTAACCTCTTTTCATATCCCTAAAAAAGACCATACTGCATAATGACTAAATCCTTTTTTAATTATAATATTATATTTTTTACAAATATTCTAAATCTTGATCCATCTCCAAGAACCCCTAAGGCTTTTAGCATCTGATATTGCCCTTCCCAAATACTATTATTTGAAATCTATCTTCTGGCTCTACTAGTCCATCCCCTAAAAATAAGGTGTCTCATGAACAGTTCCGATCAAAAAAGGTGAGAACCTGTAATTTATATTCCTTATTTTATAATAATCCATAAATACTGTCTTCATTTACTTTGCAATATATCCTCCATCAAGAGGAATTATAGCTCCGGTTATATAAAGTGAAGCGTCGGAAGACAGAAAGACTACAATACCTTTTATATCATCATCATTAGCCAGCCTATTCAGGAAAGTTTTTTTGATATAATTTTTCTTAAATCTTTTTGGCTGCTGCGGTGTCTCATAACCGCCAGGACAAATAGAATTTACACGAATATTGTGTTTACCAAGCATAGACCCCATATATTTAGTAAGCTGGTTCATTCCTCCTTTATGAAAAAAATATTCTGGCGGTACATCTCCCATATCGGTACCTTCATAAAGATTATAGTCTGGACCAAGAATGCCCATATATGAGCTTATATTGATTATGCTGCCTCCCTTTTTTTCAATCATGTTCTGAGCAAATAATCTTGTTAGGTAGAATAAAGCTGTAGCATTGATTTCCATTGAAAGCCTGAAGTTAGAAATATCATCATCGTAGCCTTTCATTGGCCTTAAGACTGCATTATTGATTAAAATATCAACTTTGCCCTGCTCATCTATCATTCTTTTATACAGATCATTCATTGATCTTTCATCTGCCAGGTCAAATTTGCCGGCTTTTACATCATATCCTTTGCTGCATAGCTTATCTGCCAGTTTCTGGCAATTCTCTACATTTCTTGATGCAAGATATGTTGTTGCTCCTGCTTCTGCTAAAGCTTCTGTTATACAGTGGCCATATAATCCTGACCCTCCTGTGACCAGGGCAACTTTACCCTTTAGGGAAAATGACTCTAATATATTCATTTTGTACTCCTCGTATAAAATTACTGATTTACTTAATAAATATACGTTTGCCTCCGTTTTCACGGGATTTTAATCCAGCCAGCACTACTTTTATCTGCTCGACCGTAACTTCATATGAATATGGAAATTTACCCGTCTTTACAAAATCTATAAAATCCTCCAGTTGTTTTTTAAACATATAAAAAGCATCAAATACTTTTGCTCCTTTTATACCCAGATTTTCTTCAGGTTCCTTTGATAGATAATCATAGATCGTAGGAAACGGCTGGTTTTTCATTCTTTTATCATCATAGCCTCCCATTTATTATTGCACTCCATGAGTATGGATGACCATTACCATCACTTCTTCCAAGCATTGCAACTTTTATCATTTAAATTCCCCCTAATATTAGTATTTTAAAAAATTACTTCAAAAACCCCAATTCTTCATATTCACTTTTCAGTTTTAAAAATGACTCTCTTAAAAAAATAATGTCAGCACCAGCTGTCAGGAATCGGTAGCCCAGATCAAGCAGCCTTTTGGCCCGCTCTGGAGAGAGTGCAACAGTCCCTGCAAATTTATCGTATTTGTTTGCCATCTTGGCGACTTTTTCGATAACATCCCAGATTTTTTTATTCTCTATATCACCAGGTATTCCCATGGCTACACTTAGATCACCAGGTCCTACAAAAAGAATATCGTAGCTAGGGACACTTGCTATTTCTTCTATATTGTCAATCGCTTCCGGATCTTCAATTTGTAAAGCTATAAAGGTTTCTCTGTTGGAAAATTTAAGATAGTCATTAAATTCGATTGACATCCAGCCGGAATCAGCATTTACTCCGTCAATTCCCCGCCTTCCAATTGGATAAAACTTCATAGCTTTTACAATTTCTTTTGCCTGCCCGGCTGTTGTAATATGCGGGACGATTATGCCTTTGGCACCCATTTCAAGCGGTTTTAAAGCAGATGAATAATTATCTTTTTCTATCCTTACCAAAGAATCCATTTCTGTATATCTTGCAGCCAGAATCATATTTGCCAGAGTTTCATCGTTTGACCATAGATGCTCATGGCAAATCCAAATACAATCAAAATTTGTAAGCCCGATCAACTCCACAATAGATGGGTCGTTAAAATTGGTTTTTGTACATAATACTGGTTTCCCCTCTTTTAATTTTCTTAAAACTTTACTTGTTTGCATGTATATCATCCTTCCATATCTAAAATAATAATTACTTTAATATTTTTTAGCACCTACAATCACTACCACGCAGTCCATCCACCATCTACAGCGATATTTGCACCAGTCATAAAACTTGATGCTGAAGATACCAGTAACAGCAACGGGCCCGCCAGCTCATCAGGTGTTCCGGTACGTCCCAGCATAGTCTTAGCTTTCAGTCTAGTAACAACCCATGATGGTCATATGATTTAAGTTCATCAGAAGGCTGGTCCAAAATATCCACCACAAACAGGTTCGCACCATATTTGAGTAGCCACTTAGCCATTACTATACCCAAATTACCACATCCCCCTGTCAGAACAATACTCTTACCTGTTAGTGAAAACAAATCCATGATGATTTCTCCCCTATATCTAAACTAATTATCAAAAGAAGCAATAGTTGCATGTAAAATCTCAGCCTGTTTTTGTGCGTCTTCAAAATTCCAGTAATTAGTTTTGAATTGTAATAGTTTTGGCTGTAAATTTTCTGCAACTGGACAAAGCCCTTTTTTATAATGATATTCTCCAAACATTTTTAAAATTTTTTCTCTACCCAAAAAAATCTGATTGCGGAATGCAGGCTCCAAATACGTTAACTGCCAGGCTGCATAAATACTATCCCCGCCCAGTTCAATAAACTTTTTTCGAAAATCATACCAGGTAATTGCATCATTGTTTAAACGGACCACAAACGCCCAATAAACATGCTCACATTCAGAGGGAATATGTTGAGGAATCAACCATCCACACCCTGAAATCGCCTGACTAAACATACGAGCAGCTTCCTTTCTACAATTAACAAGCTCATCCAATCTCTCAAGCTGACCCAATGCAACGCCACCCACCACATCTGACATACGATAATTCCAACCTAAAACGACATGACGTTCATAATTTGGATCCTGAATATCATCTTTTATAATCCTCTTTTTTCTTGATCCAATTCCAGCATATCCCAGACCTGAGTAGCGACGTACCTTTAGTGCCAAATCTTTATCATTGGTTGTTACCATGCCACCTTCACCGCTTGTCATATGCTTGCTGGCTTGAAATGAAAAACTTGCTAAATTCCCGATACTGCCAGCCAATTTGTTTTTATATTTCCCAAGAAAACACTGCGCATCATCCTCGATTACTGAGATATTATGTTTTTGTGCCAAAGCCATAATATTGTCCATATCCGGCATCAAACCAAACAGTGAAACAATAATAACAGCTTTTGTCCTATCAGTTATCTTATTCTCAATTTCTTTTGCGGAAATAAGAAAGGTTTTTTTATCCACATCAGCAAAAACAGGGATTGCATTGGCATGAAGTACCGCTATGGAAGTTGCTGCCATTGTAAGCGGTGGCACAATAACTTCGTCTCCTAATGAAACCCCGGCGGCCTCCAGGGCAATATGTAGCGTAGCCGTTCCGTTAACAAATGCAATAGCATGTTCAGTATCCATTTTTTTCGCAAATGCTTCTTCTAACCGGTCTACAAGTTTATAATTATTTGCACTCTTAAACTGTCCGTCCAGTGCTTCTAAAACATATTTTTTTTCTAGTTCTGATATACGCTCCACTGTTAAACCTCCTTGATTTGATTGAATAATACCTGGTAATTGCTTCTATATCAAACAGGTGCAATAACCATATTTTTTAAAACTTCAGACTAAATTGACTTTATCATTATACCGTATTATATCCGAATATTATATTATAATATTTAAGTAACATGCTAGCCCTTCACTGCTCCAACAGTAATGCCTGATATAAAGAACCGCTGAAAAAATAAAAAAATGATCAGCATTGGAACAGTGGCAAAAACAGCTCCCGCAAACTGATAAGCTGGAACAGAAGATTTTTCAGCAATCAAATTTGCAACAAAAAGCGGTAAGGTATGGTTGGACTTATTTGTCAACATAACCAACTGCCACATAAAATCATTCCAACTTATGACAAACACAAAAATACTCAATGCAGCAATAGGTGCTTTTGACAAAGGTAGTGCAACTTTTAAAAACATCCTTAACTCAGAACATCCATCTATCTGTGCAGCTTCAAAAATCTCATTAGGTAAGGTTTGCATGGTTTGTTTAAGCAGAAATACACCAAATGGAAGCGCTGCACTTGAAAGTATTACACCTAAAAGTGTATCATATAGGCCAATCTTGGTCAACAATATGAAACTGGGTACCATAAGTATTTGTTTTGGAATCATCATCGTTGAAAGTAAAGACACAAATAAAAAGTTTTTACCAGCAAATTTCTTTCTTGCAAAAATATAGCCTGCGAGAGAATCGATTATGACAACCAGTAAAGTGGTCCCGGCTGCTATGGTTAAACTGTTAATGAAACTTCTAAACACATTTTTGCTCAATAGATATCTAAAGTTTTCTAATGTCAGATTAAACAGAGACAGATCGGGAGGAATTTTTGAAATCTGTACATTTGTTTTAAATGAACCTATTATCATAAGAATAATTGGAATAAGCATGCTAATAATTATTATTATCAATATTATTTTGCTTAAGATTTTCTGCTTCATATACCTACTCCTCTTGAATCTGTATTTATTTGATTGTTAAAACTGACATAAAATCATAATTATTCATATTGATTTCTGCTATTAACTTTCTCCCGTTGAACTCTTCTGAAACTTTTTAAAGAGTGCTAGCAACTTTCTTATCTTTTAATAATTGTCTTATGTAATTTATTAATTCTAATAACATCTTTGTTTAATTATTCCTATATGTTTTTACAGATTTCTATATTAATTTATTTCTATTCTTAAACAGGCTCCTAATATTTTATATCTGATTTCATCAAACGGAACTGGAAAACTGCTACAGCTCCGATAATGATAAATAACACAACTCCCATTGCTGCAGCACGGCCAAACTTTGTAAACTCAAATGCAGTCTTATAAAGCAGAAGGAGAATCGTCGTTGTTGCATATTGTGGCCCACCCGAAGTTAGCAGCATTGGTACCTCAAACACCTGCATCATTGCGATGGTTGACGTTATAACAATATATAAAGTAGTTGGTTTAATCAATGGTATAGTAATCGAGAAGAATTTCCGGAAATTCGATGCCCCGTCAATATCCGCAACTTCATAGTATGTTTTTGGAATTGCCATCATGGCAACTGTATAAAGCACAACCGGCTGCCCCAGTGCAAATGTTAATACCATCAGGGATACAACGCTCATCGCAGTCCCTGCCTGCCCAAACCAGTCAATTGGTATTATCCCCAGATTAATACTGATAGATGCACTAATTCCATAGGCTGGATTTAAAATCCATTTCCAAACTGCTACAATCGCTACTGATGATGTTACTGCAGGAATATATATAGCTGCCTTTAAGGCTGCCTGCAAACGTTTTGACTGTCTTACGATTAATTGAGACAAAAATAAACCAATGCAAATAGTCAAGATCACAACAGTGAATGCAATGATTATGGTATTAATAATTGATCTAAGAAATATTTCATCTGAAAAAATATATTTATAATTATCCAGACCGACACTTTTCATATCAACATAATCATAATCATAGAGTGAATACACTAAACCTGATACAAATGGTATCAACATAAAAATAATAAAAAATACTAGCCATGGTGCCAAAAATAAATAGCATATAATATTGTCTTTAATCCTTTTTCGCATAAATCAATACATTCATGTTTGCAAATTCTTAATTTGTTGGGAGCGGTTCTACTGCCGCCCCCAACAACAAAATACAACTTATAATAAAATTATTTATTGATTTTCACCAACAATTTTACTAGCTGCTTCAGCAAAATCATCTAAAGCAGTCTGGGCATCTTTTATACCCGAATAAGTTGCTTGGATTTCAGGATAATATACCGCTCTTATTTCAGGCCAATAGGTAAGTTTATTTCCCCAATCCATAGTAAAATACTTACTAGTCCATTCAGTCATTATTGCTGCTTCACGTGCCATGATTTCATTATCCTCATACAATGAATATCCGGTTCTTATGGGCAATTGACCGGCATTTTGCACATAATCGATTTCATTTTGACTATTCAAAAAGAAGTCAACAAATGCTTTTGCTGCTGCAATTGTATCTTCATCACCCGCGTTTTTAAATATTGAGATACCTTCAAAAGGTTTACCGGCATATACGTGCTGAGTTCCGTCCTTGGTTGGAAATAAGAAATACTGAGGATCCAACGGATAATCAATACCAGATTCGTTTCGTATAACTGATTGATTAACCATCCATATATCACCATAAGCACTAATAACCAACTTGCCAGAAAGAAATAATTCAATAATATCATCATCTACTAATGTTGAAGCGCCAGGCATTGCTATACCATCTATTACTAGGCTGGACAAGAACTCGAGTGCTTCAATACCTTCATCAGAATTTAAAGTGATTTCAGTTTGTTCTTCATTAAACAAATTGGCACCTGAACTCATTAGCCACCCGATAGTGTTTGTATCACTTGACTGATTCCCTGCAAATAAGCCAATCCCGTAGATTCCTTCTGATTTTCCTGCTTCAGTAGCTGCTTCACAGAATTTATAAAATTCTTCCCATGTCCAACTCATGCGGTCATCAGGTAACATATCTGCAACTCCAAGTTCCTTTGCTAATGCAACGTTTATCATCATTGGTGTTCCGCCTGAGGTATTTGTTGCTGCGACATACCTTTCACCATCTATAACAACACCATCAAGAAGGGCTTCGGCAACGCCGGTTTTATTAGCTTCTATTACATCGCTAACAGAAACTAAAAGCCCCTTTTCTGCATACTCCGTTTGACGCAATGTAGAATCAAAAAAAATATCCGGTGTTGTATCTGAAGCAATAGCAACATTTACCTTTTCCGGACCGCCACTCCAGGGAATAATTGTAAGCGATAAGTTTACATTTGGATAAAGCTTTTGAAATTCTGTAAAAATATCCCCAAAGAACTCCTCTTCATTTTCCATACGGGGGTATTTCCACATTTCGAGGTCTGCTTCCAGAGCAGCTGGATCTTCCTCTTCTATTACTTCCTCTTCAACTGCTTCCTCTTCTATGGCTTCTTCTTCAGCAGCTTCTTCTACTGCTTCCTCTACTGCTTCTTCCTTGCAGCCTGCAAGTGAGAAACTAAACACCATCGAGAAGATTACTGCTACTGAGATCAGCCAAAATAATTTGTTACTCATGTCCACTCCTTTTAAAATAATTTTACATATTAGCTGTACAAATAAGACAAGTACAATTTATTTTTCCCCTGCATCACCTCCTTTCAATTATAATATTTTTTCCGGAATTATTAAATATGTTGGTCACCTCCTATCTTGTTAATCTTGTTGGGAATAACTCCGGCCAACCGCCATTATAAAAATCTAAAAAATTACCTTCTTTAATATAACTAGCTGGAATAAAATTGGTGTCTTTAATCCCAAGATAAGACTTCCACATAAAGTTTACATCTTTTGGTTTATATAAAAACTCAAATATATCTGTACCTTTATCAACTAATATACCAACCCTGATCTTTTCGTTTTCCAGAAATATTGTTCTTAATCCCTTATAAAATAATTCACGGCATCTACATCCAAAATTTCTTTCATGTGTGTATAGCATGTTTTCCTTTCATATATCCCTTAAAGTATCTTTTTTACCTTTAGATTTAATTTGTTATATAGCTTTTGGAAAACTCTCTGCATATTAGTTAAATTCTATGACTTCATACCCTAAATAACTATTAAACGCCTCTTTAATAACTGACATATAGTGTCCTCTTGTAGTGCTTACGTGATGTATGAAACCATTTTTACCAATTCCTAAAAGTATATTCTGCAGATTATCAATCTTTACGACACCATAGCAGCCGAAATATTCCTTATCAACATGTTCGCCGGTAAATTCACCTTCACCCAGATAGAATGCAAAAACACCATTCTCTGTTTTTGCACTTGAGAATGTCATTGGTCCCTTGGCTATTAAGCCAATATTACATCCCCATCCGGAATCAGGTCCAAGATCCTTTGCAAACATTTTATGATCGATTATCTTGCCTTTCCCTTCCATTAAAGTCTGTGCAGTTGAACCGCAATGGAATAACATACATTTATCATCAATATCCTTATAATTATTATTCCAATCCAAACACGCAGATGGTTCCTGAGATGCCGCAGAAAGTATATACATGGCGATTGCATTGCAAGCATCCATCTCGCAAGATGCAATTACTCCCCTATCGTTAAGTTCACTTAATAAAACACATGGTGCAATTCCATACTCCTTCTGTAGTTCTGGCCAGCATCTCAAAGTTAAGCAATCTATCTCATAGTCGGAAATAACACCGTCAATAGCCAAACTCAACTTAGAAAGTGAAGAAAGCCTGTTATTGGGAGTATTCGAGAAATCAGAATAATTACTTAAATCTTCAATTTTTTCTGATAACGCTTTTGTATTGTCCTTTATACCTTTTATCCTTAAAAATATTTCTGACATATCGATTGTCTCAACAGTTATGCCCTTTCTCTGTAAAGCCAATTCATCAAATCTAACTGTCTTAAAAGCAGTAGTTCTGGCACCAATCGCTCCCACTGTAAAATTTTTTGACTTTTTTACGATCCTGCATACAGCAGCAAAGTCTTTAATGTTTTTCTCGAACTCTTTAGTACCGGGTGAAACTGAATGTGGCTTAAAAACTGTATATGGTAATTCATGTTGATATAATATATTCATTATTGAAAATTTTCCGCAAAAGGCATCTCTCCTGTGGGCAAAATCCATTTTACCTATTTCATCAGGATACGCATGTATAAGAACAGGGGTACTGCAATCCTTCAGTGCCGCAATTGCACCATTCTCATCACCAAAATTAGGAAGGGATAAAATAATTCCATCATACTTGCCTTGATTTTCTTTCAGAAAGGAAGCAAATTTAATTCCATCTTCAACTGTTTCAACAGCACCATTCTTAATAATACTCTTATCTGGATAAATTATCTTAAAACCAAGCTTCTCTATAGTATCTTTGAGCTCTCTCTTTGCAACCGATATTAACTCTCCAGGAAAAAAACTTCTATTTCCTAAAAGTAGTACAAATTTTTGCTTCTCCAAATCTAGATCTCCTTCTATTCACTAGTAATTCATTATCATTTCGTTTTAGCAAATATTTTAAAATATTAAAGTTAGGTAATTTACGTAACTTAGTATAGCAAAATTCCCTAGTTAATGTCAAGTTGTAAATGTTTATTTTAAAAAAAGTATTAAATTGTCAAAGAACATCAAAATAAATAATAAAATTTACAGG
>SDBT01017354.1_pt1 | contig 11372 bp, 16 predicted proteins | sample 2277101 | NCBI WGS metagenome assembly SDBT01 (sample SAMN10404973, study PRJNA504765) | marine sediment metagenome | isolation source: marine sediment core GS10_PC15, 103 cmbsf | place: Arctic Ocean: Southern Knipovich Ridge | collected 2010 | reverse complement strand
GCTTTGGGAGCGTGAGGTCGCAGGTTCGATTCCTGTCACCCCGACCATTGGGGAATTGTGTAATGGTAGCACAGCGGCCTTTGAAGCCGTTAGTCCAGGTTCGAATCCTGGTTCCCCAGCCAATTGTAACTAGCAGAGGGTTTAAGGAGTACATCGTAGGGTTTTTTGAAGCTAAATTGGAGTTTTTTCTTATCTAGTAGAAGGTTCGATCCTACATCTTTTATCAACTTTATTTTTCGTGCTTCATCTGTTCCGGATAGAACCTCGTGAGCGTAAAGTGCGTTGTCTAGGAACTCTTCACACTTACTTAACCAATTATCATTAGTGTCGTGGTTATCCTTTTGTAGTTTCTTTGCTCTATTTAGCTCCTTTTGGATTTTATTCTTATGAACCAGAAATTCCTCTTTGGTTAATTCTTTATCGGCTCTCATTTCGATCGCTCTATTTATCTTATTGGTAAGTAACTCAACTTGAGTATTGATAAGCTGTTGCTGACTTTCGTTTCTAGAACTTATCTTGGCGTGTTTAGCCTTAAATAGTTTAAGGCCAAGTTCAAACTCCTCGTGGTCAATCCTAATTGAACCTAGATACCTTTCAAGCTGGGTTTGAAGCTCTGTGGCGCTCACAGGGGCTTGCAGACAAGCTTCTTTCTTCTTAGTGCAGTGGTGGTAAGTATAAAAGGCTGTTCTATCAGTTTTTGGGTAATACTTCTTTTTAACAGTAGTTGTTATGGAGCAACCGCATCCACCACATTTAATAAGTCCGTTAATCCAATGTCCATAAATTGACCTTTTTGGCTTTGATCTATTACCGAGAGCGAGTTGGACTTTATCGAATAAACCCCGATTTATTAAAGGTTCGTAAGTACCCTGATAAACTTGTCCGTTCCAAGAAAACTCTCCATAGTACATCGTGTTATTAAGGGTGTACCAAACAGGAAACTTACTAAATTTGTTTCCGTAGTGTTTGGTTCTTAATCCTGTATCGTTTAGCCAATGTCTTAGCTTGTTTAAGGAGTGGATTCCGGTAGAAGCTCTTTCAAAAAGTTCTTTTATAAAGATTGCTTCTTGAGGGTTTGGTGCAAGTCTTTTTTGGCCGGGATTACCTACCGAATCGTAGCCAATTGGAGCAGGTTTGGGGTATTCCCCTCGTTCCGCTTTATGGCTTAATCCTCTTTTAACGTTCTGGCTAAGGTTTCTTGAGTATTGATTGCTCATACCAAAATGGATTTGCAGTACAAGATGGTCTGATTCTTGAGTGTATACATCACCGGTAGCAGTCCTTATTTCCTTTATTTGTCCGTCTTGAAGCATCTGGAGTAGTTTGCCACCCTCCTCCGGGTTTCGGCAAAGCCGATCAGGTTTCCAAGTAAGGATAGCGTCCGCCTTACCTTCCCTTAATAAGGAGAGCATCTCGTTAAAGACTGGCCGATTGTTGGGTTTGTAGGCTGATTTTGCTTCTTGTAGTGTCTGGTATATATCAATATCGTTAAAAGAAGCATACCTTTCAGATTCGGATACTTGATCGGAGATAGATAAGGCTTGTTTTTCCTTGTTTTCGCTAGATTTTCTAGCGTAGAGAATGTATTTCATCAGGCTTTACCTTTTGTAATTTCAGTATTATCCTCTGGTATCTGTTTTGCAAGTCCTTCAAATAAGGACACGTAGTTTGTGGCAATTTCTTCTACTTCCCCACTGGTCAGACGTCGATTGTATCGAGGTTCAAATACGAGTTTAATTTCTTGTCTTAGTTTTTCTGTCAGCCAGTCCATGATTTACCTGCCATAACCATATAACGTTGTATGTTTGTAGTGCTTCTTTTTATATTCCTCTAATAGTTTCTGCTGGAAAGTCCGTGTTTTAACTACACCAGTAAAGTATGCAGCTTTAGTTTTTCGGATTGAACCTTGTTCAGAGGCCTGTAGTGTTGCTCTAAGGCAATTTTTTAGAAAATCACTTCTCCTCTCACGAGCTAATTTTTGATACCAAGCAAGATTTTCTTCATCCTCGAGTGCAATTGCCAAATGAAAACCTACTTTATCTTTTTGCTCTGGAAAGTCATCTACTCCAAACTTATCTTTTTCCGATAGACATACTACCTTCCCTTTAACAGTAGAACCTTCCAGTTCAGACATTAGTTTGTTAGCAATTCGCTGATCGCTTTCGGATAGACCTAATTCGCTAGAAGTGTTTGCTGAGGTCTCGGTTAGCACCGAGGTTTCTTTTTGCATAAATCCTCCAAAAGCAGAACCCCCGACAGGGCTGGCGGGGGTCTGCGTTTCGCCCTGTTAGATTACTGTGTTCAAAATGAGTATATCGAGTATTTTGTGAGGTGTCCTAGCAGTTAGTGTTAACAGGAAGTGCTATTTACTAGAGGATAAAAATTTCTTCCATTGCTTACTTTGTAGGTTATCTATACATTCCTCAAATCTTTTGTTGTACGAATCTACCATTTCAGCAACCCACTTAGTATTGCCTGTTTCTTCCTCTGCCTTGATAGCAATATCTATACTGTTCTTACCGCTTCTTTTCATTTTCAGAAGTTTCTTTCTAAATCCGAGCTTTTCGATTCCAATAGCTGGTGTTTTTGGCAATTTGAATAGTAACTCGCCTATATTTTGCTTCCTGATAGCCTTATCAAACTCTCTTTTTGATAGGGCTTCTCTAACTACTATGGTTAGCTGTGATTCTGTTTCCCTTATTTCTAAGGGTGGCTTATTAGTCTTATCGGGTGGAGTTGCAATATCAAATAGGAATAAATTTGTTGCTGTACTTGCCCAATAATCCGGAAGGTGATATTTAAGTTTTAGATGTTCCCAATATCTCGAAACGCCCAAAACTAATTTACTGTCAACATCTTCATAATAGTTTGGTTTTTTATCCAAATTAAATCCGTCTTTTGGTATCCCGTGTTTCTCCCTGAAATATTTTAGGGTTTCTATGCCCTCTTTATCCTCCTCCAAAATCTCCAAGAACTTGGTTTCCTGCTCTGTGAGAGAGCCTTCTATGTGAAGTTTTGGGTGAGACACAGCAATCTTCATATTAAAATAACCGCTTTGGGCGGTTAGTTAGATTATACCTCAAAGTCTTTTTGGGGTTAAGTTAGAAGGAGAAAAGTTCCGGAAGTGATACGCCTAAAACCCGCGCGATTTTGGCAACCCTCTTTACAGACGGGTTTCTTTTGCCTGCCTCAATTTCGTTCAAGTAGCTGTAATCCAAACCAGCTTGCTGAGCCAATTCTTCCTGACTCAAACCCTGCTTCTTTCGTAATTCTCTAATTCTTAGCCCAAGTTTTTCATTCACAGTAGCCATACACCTGAATTATGGCTACTTGAGAGGCAGAAGTTTATTGACTATAGTCCAATTTTAGGTTTATACTTTGCTTGTATTTTTGTTTATAGTCCAAGAAAAGTTATGAGCGAATTAAAACTCACTAAACAACTTAATTTAATAAACGTAGTCAGAGGGCTTATCACCAGTTTAGTAATTATTCTATTTTTCGCTTTGCCGTTTATAAACTTCCACCACTTTTTTACCCCAGAAATAGAGAAAGTTCCAAAATCGTTAATGACTTGCCTGGATAGATATAAACGTTTAAGTCAAGAGACTAGAGAAGAAATCTGTCTAAACGAAGGCGCGGTAAGTCGTTATAGAGAAAGGCTCTTTGATGAACGCTTTAATAGCGAACCTCAATTTAACAGCTTTGTGTATCTTGGTTGGGGATTTTTGGTTTTGATCGCAGCCGGTTTGTATCTATCCGGTAGAAAGCAATCTAAACAACTAGCGTCTGAAAAAGACCCGATTGAGAAAATGCAAACGAGAGCCACCTATTGCGAAAAATGTGAGGGTAAGCTGGACAGCGATAGTAAATTTTGCTCCAAGTGTGGCGCAAGGACTGATAACTAATTATGTATTGTTCTAACTGCGGGAAAGAAATATCAAAAGAAAGCAAATTTTGTCGTTTTTGTGGTAATTCATCCAAACAGAAGGAGTTGAACAATTCTTCTAAGAGTGGGGATGTTGCAATTGAGACAAGACAAAGTCGGGGTAATGTTAAAGTGGGTATAAAAAATTTCTTTGCTTTTAGGCGACCCTCTCTCAAGGATTTCATTATAAACCTGTTAATTTTTGTAGCCATACTGATTGTAATTAGTTATTCTTTTAGAAATGCTTGGTTATTAGCCATTCTTATAATATCCGCCTGGAGAGCCAGAGAAGGTAAAAGCCTGTTAAAGGTAAATATATCCTCTGGAATTATATATCTGTTAATTGGGGCGGTGCTTAATGGGTTATTTTCTGGAGTATTAGGAGAAACAACTGCTGTATTAGGATATCAAGCTGTTGCCTTCTACTTATTAGAATTTTATAGACCTAGTGATTCAACTACCTGGCTTGAGAAGCCGATTTCACACTCCCCGCTGCGCTTTATAGCACTTGTAATTGCCGGTGTTGTCATATTTTTTACGTTGCTTATCGTTTTTGGTAGTCTTTTTGAATAGTTATGAAAACACTTAGGTTGCTAATCCTAGAAAACGACCTTGAAACTGTTTCAATTCTCTTAAATAAACTGTCTTTGCTGGAAAGGGAATTGGAAGAAAGCAAAAATCCTAAGACCTTTTCTACAATTTGGAAGGCTTTGCAGGCAAAGCAGCGGAGTAAGTAAGAAAGCTAGTCGAAGAAATTTAATTTTTAGAAACCCACCCGCGATCACATACACACGCTTGCTTGGGACTCCAAGCGGTCACTTGCACAATCCAAAACCTCTTTAGACACCTCTAATGCCTTCCGTTGGTACTTGTGAAGATCGAATGTCTCTATCCCTTTTCTTTTCTACTATGTTGATCTGGATATTAAAGCTCTGTTCAGGTCTAACTTCAGGTGGTGGTAGAAGCCCAGCCCGATCCAGCACCTCGCGAGCCGCCGCTATCTTCGTTCCACCCCTTTGCTTCGGGTCATCCAAAACCTTACCTAGTTGTAAAGCAGCCTTAGGTACAAGCCCTTTGAGTATGACAGCCCCTTCTCCTTTTATTAACTCTAAAATCTCATTAACCTTAGCATTTCTTAGCAGTTTTGAGGCGTTTACTGCCGCAATATCGCTGTTTTTGACACTAAATCCCGCGTTTTCATACGCTTTTGTGGCATTAAAGCCATTATTAAAATAGTTTTGTAGGAACTTTAGATGGCGGGGTTTTAACTTTTCAGCCTTCTGCTCAATAGCTGTAGCGTGTCCTCTTTTAACTACTGTGCCTTCTGCTACATTACTCATAAACCTAATATACCATAATTTTGTCGCTACCTGACAGGAATGGCAACCAATAAATCGCTTAAAGGAAGCGGGATTCTGTGCGGTTTTTAGACTTCCCTTACTTACTAACTAATTCTCCTTGCGGGGCTTTGGTGGGCAAACCTATTCTTGACAAATAATTTGCAAATCTTTGTGATAAATCTTCTCTAAATAGAGGTTCAATTGAAGCTAAGTAATTGCTCTTGTGCACCTCGTACATTTTTTCTGTAGGAATTGTATAGTACTGCTTAAAGTCAATAACTAGGTCTGGGATTTCAAAGTCCGGATTAGATGGTAAAAAATGGAATCTTTCATCCTGATTCTGTATAATGCGTTTCCATAAGTCCTTCGCCCAAGAATTCATTGTTAAACCCAAACTTTGAAGATGTAACCCACTCTTAAAGCTCTCGGCTAAGTGAGCCGGAGATATTAAAATTGATAGTAGAAATTTATCATTTGTACTATCCTTGCGGGGGTTATTTCTATTCTCGAAATCCCACTCTAAATCGCAGTCTTGGGAAACCACTACAACATATGGAAGTATAATAGAATCTAACTCAATTTCTTCACCCTGAATAGGTGGATAATTATATTTGAAATTCTCTAATAAGTCTCCTTGATGAATCAGCCGTTCAGCATTCTTTGAATACATACTTTATTTTAGCTTTACTACTATTTTTTCCACTTTAACTTCCTTAGTTCTATAGTATTTTTTATCCTCGTTAGTTAGAGGGTCGTGTTGTTTACTAACTATATTTTTAGGCTTAACCCCTTCAGTATTTGAGCTTAGAAAATCGCTACTTCTAATTTTTGATTCTTGTAATGAGGGTGAGGTATCCTTACTCTCCACTTAAAACCTCCTTTCTAAAATTATCTGTGATACTGTTTTCAAAATATCCAGCAATTATCTTATTGAAAATATCTAATTTTTCTCCTACCTCATCTTTCTCGGTACTCATAGTAGTATAGCAATCATAATCTAGAAGAAATTCTTTCTTTATTAACTCGTTAGGGTAAGTGCTGTTAAATATACCAGCCTTCATATTAAGCCTAGTATCTGAATCAATTTGTATTTCAAAAAGTTGCAGGGCTCTCCTAATGTCCTTTTTATTAGAAACAAAATCAATAATTGAAATCAGATTTTTATCAATATATTTGCCCCACTCATAAAAACCTTTTTCCTTCAGGGTTATTTGATTTATGTAACGCAACCCCACTCTATTAAGTATAGTGTCGGGATAAACCTCAAAGAAGGCTTTCAAAACCTCCGACACCGACTCCTTAAAAGAAGTGTGGTTCTTATACTCCTTGGTTACAATAACTAAAAACTTTGAGTCCAGTTCCACTATCAAACTGGCGGTTTTGTTCTTAAATCTCCAAATAGTTTTACTTTCTTCAGTAGTAGTAATATTTTCTCCGCTAGTTTCTATTTTCACCCCAAGTTGCTTAGTAGGTTCTAATATTGGGAATTTCGAAAATAGCTTATCCTGAAATTCCTTTGGGGGAGTTGATATTAAGTCTGCGATTGAAGGGTAATCAATTCTAAATATTACATCAGTCAAAAAATTTCTTTTATATTCCGGTATGGAAGTCATATTGCCTTTTGCTAGGGAAGCTGTCAATTAAATTATACTCCTTTTTACTATATTAGACACCCGCAATGCAAGGGTATGAAACCAAAAAGTGTAACTACAAAATAACACTTAGTTAAACAGTTTTATGAAGGAAAGCAGGATTCCTACTTGGCAGGTTTAGCTTTTTGCTGGTGGTGGGCTAAAATTTAGTTTAGAAAACCCACACTCACGCATTGAAATACACCTAATGGAACGTGACTCCGGCGTGCAGGTTCTTCAAATCTAAAGGTTAGTAAATTGTTTGCTTCTGCTATAATCAAGCTGTGAAAAAATACTTAACTATTGGTGGAATTGTACTTATTATACTGGCGTTAATCGTTGTAGCTGCTCTAATCTTCGGTGAAGAATCAGAAGTAAAAGATACGAGTAAGCAGGAGACAAGAACTGAAGAAAATCAGAACAAAGTAGATAACATAATTGTAGCTGGACAAACAATAAAAGTCGGCGATCCAGCTGATGATGTTTTCAAGATCGTTACAGACAAATACAAAATTGACTCCCCGACAACAGAAGAAGGTAAAATAACACACCACTTTTTAGATGGCAAAACACTTTTTGATTTGACTTTTGAAAAAAATGAAGCTGGGAACTACATTTTGACTAAAATTACAATTAAAGACACTAATTACCAACCTCCGGCAAAACAAGAGCAAGCACCTATCTCCTACAAGATTGGTCATACTTCAGGATTTTTGGCTACTATAGCCGTTCCAAGTGGTACTACTAAAGCCCAACTTACTGAACTTTTGAAATACTTTCACAGCCTACACAAAAATGGGAAATTATCCGAAACTATGAAAGGACATACTGTAATTGATATTTTTGATGATGAGAAGTGGACAATAAAAGATAATTACGACACTATTATCCGGGATGGCTCATATTGCAATTACATAAAGGCACAATATGGTGTTGACTTAAACGGGGTTGAAAGTGCTTCAATTGGTTACGGAGATTGTCCCAACTACGAAGAACTTACTTTTTAGTAACTCACACGCAACTACATATACAGGCTAGCTGGAACGGGACTCCGGCGTGCAGGTTTTATGATAGGTATGACAAAAGTGTACCTCTATCAAGTAGAAATATAGGCTTGTTTTCCACCCATTTAATGGTGCTGCTAGTAAACAATCCAGTAGTAACAAAATAACCTTCACTCGCTCCACTATGGAGTAGCGCACCATAAAAATCTCTCAGCAAAGGTTCTCCTACATTTCCCTTAAATCGTTTACATTGGGCTACAGCCTTTCTATCATTCTTCTCTAGGATTAGGTCTACACCACCATCTCCGGTTACTTTTGTCTCCTCAACCACCCAACCTTTTTTCTCAAACAAATTCTTTGCCCATCTTTCAAATTCCACCGGAGTTAAGGACTGTAGATTATCAATTTCTTTAATTGAATTTAGAAACTCCTTCCCGCTGCTCCTCTTTTTATAAGCTCCTGCTAACAATTCAATGTTCTCTTTTTTCCTTAGTTCTGCCTCCTTGAAAGCAAAATATTCGCTTTCTGAGTTAAACCCTTTAAGTCTAAGAAAATACAACACAGCTTGTTTTGAAGCTCTAAGCGTAGGGTAAATACGCTTGCTTTTTGATACTACATAAGCCTCTAATCCGTTGCCTTTGTATACCTTTATTGGGTAATCAGCGTAGGTTATTGTTTCAACAGGTTTCTGTGTTTTTACTAATTCCTTTCTAGCTTTAACCTTCTGATTTTCTATTCGTCTTAATTTTTTCTCTGTTCTTTCTGGTTGCTTTTTCTTCCTAGTAATATTAGCCTTTATTTCCTTAGATTCCTTACGATTAGATTCGAGGTCTTTTTCGAGACTTCGTGTAAGAACCTTTCCTCCATATAGGAAAACAAGTATAGGAATAGAAAGAACTGCCAAGATAATACCTATAGGTGGGGCAACAACTATCAAAAAAATAATGAAAATCCCTAGTATCCAAAGAGGAATTGAGAATAACTTACTCATACCACCATTTTACCAGAAAGTAGACGGGACTCCGTCGTGCAGGTTGTTAAACGAACTTAATCGTTTATTTACTCGCAGAGTTTCTTGAAAAATTGGTTCTTAGCTTCATATAGGAAGCCTAGACCTAAAAATATGAGTATAAAGGAGACTAAGGTACTATCACTCATAACGAATCAACATACAATCCCAGAGCTATTAGCGCCAAACCTAAGGTAAATAAGACCCAAAGTATCTGATTACTTAAAAACTTTCTTCTCATTTTTAAGCAGACCTTTGTAAGCCCAAAATACTGCGGTGGCTAATTCCTCTATCCGGTATTGCCACTTAGTCAAGGTCTTATCGTCTTTAATCTTGAGTCCCTTCTTTATCAGCTTCTTGTCTAGCAAGTTTCGCCTTTCTTTCCCTCTCTATAAAAAAATCCAACACTAGGTCAGACAGAACAGTAGCTGTTCCTATTGCGTCCTCAATTTGCTCCTGAGTATATTTTTTGGCTTTTTTGTTCCCTAATGACCTTTTAACTTCTTTGACTGAAATAATCATTGTGTGAATTATACAAAATTACTAAAGAAGATGGTATAATTTGCTTGCTGCCTAAAAGGCAGCTTTTTTGATGGTAAAGAAATAATTATGCCGAAATCCAAATCAGTATTTGAAACATATAGAAAGTTAATAATAAAACCGGAGGAGATAATCGAGTTGGCAAAATTGTGCTACCAACCTTGGAAAAGAGAATTTGAAATTGCCCTAAGAAAATGGAAAAACGAACGTCTACCAGAAATCGAAAAGCAAATAGACAAACACAACAAGGACGTAAAAGCTAAAAAATCGGTATTCTCCTTTAACACCTATTTACCAATAGGTGAGAGTGATAAAAAAGCGATTATTGATAAGGAAAAAAATTTCTTTATCCATACCCTTGAAGGAGTATATGAGTTTAACTCGTCATTTAAGATAGATTCGGAACGAGGAAGTGTAGGATATGCTGAACCAATTTCTTTAAGAGAAGGCCAGTTACAAGATGCGGTTGGTGTTAAGTTTAAGACGGAATCAAAAGGTGGTAGTAAATCCATAAGAATCCAAATATGGAATGACAATCAAAATAGGGCGTTGGAATATGAAATTTCGGGAGCGAACGATAGGTGGGTAGATAATGCAAAACAGGACGTTGAGGAGGTGATTTCTAAAATACATAAACCTCATGGTCTAGCGCAATATAAATTTTGGATTATATTTGTACCGGCATCAGCTTTGGCCTTCACAGCTTATAGAGTTTTAGAAAAGTTTGCCGTTCTTTCCTTTATCCCCGAAAAAATACCCTTTCTAAATCTACTGTTTTTGAACTTGTTAGTGTCAGCTATCTTATTTATTTTCCTAGCAATTAAAATTTACATAGAGGTTGATGAGTTGTTTCCCCAATTCGCAATTAAAAGGGAGTATCGCCCGCTTGATTCTAGCGTATACAAACTTTGGGCATTTATTTTTACTACTGTTCTGATATTAGTAATTTCCGAAATCTGGAGAGCGCTGTATTTATAGGAATTTTTGGGATTGTTGAAGTACAATTTCAGGATAAGGTATAATTTCGAGGCACAAAAGAATTGGTAACTTTTTATATGGAATCGTCAGGTAAACTTAAAAAAACAAAATCAGACCACGCTATGTCAGTTCTTAAAGCAGCGCTGAATCTCCTTCCCCCCGGAAGTGCTGTAGCGTCTATTATAGATGACTATATACCTACTTCTTTAGAAAAAAGACATACTGCACTGTTGATCCAACTGCAGAAGGATATTGAAGCGTTGGAGGGTAAGTTTAGTAAAGAAGTGCTTACCAGAGAGTACTTTATAACTACTTTTATAGAAGCGTTTAGGAACGCTCGTGTTACTCACAGTAAAGAAAAAATCGATGCTTTCCGAGCTATTATCCTCAATACCCTTATTGTGAAAGAGCCAAAGGAAGACGAGATTGCTGTAATGGTAAATTTAGTTACAAGATTCACTCCCTTGCATATAAAACTGCTAAGGATATTTGAAGACCCTAGGAAGGCTCTTGAAAATAATTCTGATGTAAAATCTAGGTTCGAAACTGCTTCGATGGGAAGCATTAAAAACCTAATTTCAAATTTGCTACCGGAATATCAAGGGGCTTTGGTTGAGACAGTTACAGAGGACCTAATAAATGCTGGTTTATTGAATCTTGCAGCAAAAGGTACTTCTACTATGATGACAGGGCACGGCGTTTTAGAAGGCAGATTATCGGACTTCGGTAAATTATTCGTTAGCTATATAAAATTACCCTTAGGGTAGAGTTGATCCACCAGAGGTAGATTTGCGTTCCAACTAAACATAAATTTGAGTGTTTGGGTTATAATCCCGGTAGTAGTTCCAGACTTCGTTATAACTGCCCAGCCAAGGTCTTATAGTAATGGTTTGTTGACAAGTTACTCTCCCCTACTTGATAATTAACCTAATGCCTGAGGAAAAC
>SDBT01017353.1_pt1 | contig 11372 bp, 11 predicted proteins | sample 2277101 | NCBI WGS metagenome assembly SDBT01 (sample SAMN10404973, study PRJNA504765) | marine sediment metagenome | isolation source: marine sediment core GS10_PC15, 103 cmbsf | place: Arctic Ocean: Southern Knipovich Ridge | collected 2010 | reverse complement strand
CGCCGCTGATTTTGCCCGTACTGCCAGCCGCGAAGAAATTGATGCGAGGATTGAAGAGAATGAGGCGGCTTTAGTAAGTGCTCAATTTCGGCGTGACAGTGCTGCAGAAGACTTGCAAGACGCGAAGAATTTCAGAGATGATCGTTCGCGCACAGCGGCGAGTATTTTACGATTTAACGATGCCATTGGCACACAAGACATTGGATTGGATGCGTTAAGGGATACGTTGAACGATGAGACTGAAGCGGTAAAACAGGCTCGGATTGTTCACCTTCAACTTGTAGAAGCATTAGAAAGTGAAGCAATTGCAGTCGAAGGTGCTCTGGAACGGTTTGGAGAAGTGGGCCCGGCCTTCAAAGAAGAAGTTCAGAAACTCGTTGACGACGGATTTTTTGGGCCAGAAGTTACCGCTGAGATACTTCGCAATGCACAAAGCATAGCTACTGGCAGGGTAACAGGCCAAGATGCAGCTTTAACGGAGCGCCTTGTAATTGCACGCGGGGCCGACCTTGAAGCCCGCCGTGCTGAATTGGATGAAATTAAGAAGGCATCAACTTCTCTTGAACAGTCCCGCATTCAGCGCCAAAAGGAAAACGAAGACCTAGTTTTTCAGGCTGCCAAGCGTGATCTGGCCCGTGCGAGCGCATCTGCCAGAGAAGAAGAGTTTGTAAAAGCTAACGAAAAGGTTCGGGATATTCGAGAGCAGATTTCTACGTTGGAAGTTAAATCTGCCGAACAGCTTAAGAAACTTACAGATGATCTACAGCGCCGTTCGCGTTCCATCACGACAGCGCGTGACGACCAGGTTGGCGAGATTGATCGGTCTGCTGGCTTGGCACGCACGGAAGCCGCTCGCAAGGCTGAGTTAGAAGTTACTGAAATTGCGTTCAAAGCCCAGAAGGAACGCGAGGCCGCGCAAGAGGATCATCAAAAAGCCTTACGTCGTATTCAGCGCACTTTCGGTAACAGTGAAATTGATGCTATCCAATCACGCGATGCGGTTGCCCTAGATAGCGCAAAACGCAAACGCGATGAAGAACTGGCGGCAGAAAACGAAGCGGACAAGGATAGGGTCGGGGCAATTAATGCCAACGCTAGGGAAGCTCTGCGTCAATTAGATCGTAATCTTCAAGAGCAAAATCGCGCCATTGATATTAGGCAACGCGAAGCAACTCGAACTGCTATTCGTCGGGCCGATCAACAGTTACAAGTTGCGCGTGAAGCTGCTTTGCGTAGTATTCGATTGGAGCAAGAGCGGGCTTCCGTAGAAATCAGATTGCGGCGCCAGGCTTTGTCAGACCAAATCAGATTACAAGTGCAGATGGTCAACATTAACCGCCAAGCGTTCACTCAGATGGGCAATGACATTGCCAATATAATGAGTAGAATTATAAGCGGTATCAATTCCAGTTCAAGCAAAGGTTCAAAGTCGTTTAACAAAGGCTCATCCAGCAATCGCACGAGTTCCGGCGGCAAAACCATCACAACCAAAACCATTCGTAGATCGAGGGAACGGTTATAATGCCACATGAAAACTTTGAATATGCTACAGGCTGGGCGGCAACGTCGCTAACCAATATTGAAACGGTGGTCAGTGATCCGCCCTACGTAACCCCTGAAGATTTAGCACCTATTCTGTTGGGTGATATTCGGCGACAAATGGCAGACCGCAGCATTCAGGTTAACGGCATTTCGCTGATATTCTGGCGTTGGGAATTTATGAGCCAGGATGATTTGAACAGTTTAATTGAAACATTATTCGGCGGCTGGCGCACGGCTTCAGCACTGTTTACCATTAACACGATTGTCGAGAACGGACGCTATGCACGATTTGATGTTACGATGGAGCGGCCTCGGCCCGACGTGCATTACGATGAAAGCGATTACGGCTGGATTAAAAACCTTGTGATGCCAATGTTTATAGAGGCCGCGCATACCGCAAGCATATCAGCAACAGCAGGTATAATCACGATAGCGGGCAGCCCGGCTACGATTAGCACGCCATAGAATGGAGACGATATGATGCAAATGATAAACGCCAATATTGAGCCAGTCGTTGTGTGGAAACTTGCAGTATTCGAACATGAGTTATTTTCATCGTTCCATATTGCGGAAGCAATTGGCTGCCAGCCTGAAGATATTTTGGCAGTTCAGATTGATTGGGGGCATGACCGTCAGGGGTTATACGATCATTATTTAGCACATTTGGAAAACGCCAGTTATGAAGTTTGGCTGAAGTCAGATGGGGTTCATGACGTTACCAAGATATGGACAGGAATTAAAAATCCAGAGGTTGTTCTTATATGGGCGGGGATTAAAGATGCCTGACTTGACCGCCGCGCCTCTGAGGGCTGGGCAATACACCTACCGGGGCTATGTTTCCACCCCTCCACAAACTGTAGTCCTGGCGGGCACGTTAAGCGCCACGCCGACCTATCCTACACTCACGCTCGCCTATACTGTTGACAGCGGGGTAGAGGCCGACGTTAAAGACGACATGACCGTCGTGCTGTTTGCCAGCGATGGCACTACTATCAAGGGCGTGTTGCGTGTTGCTGCGGGTGGGGCAGTATCGGGTACTTTGCAGATTGCAGAGCTCAGTGCTGGAACTGCGGACATGGCATCGGGTGATAAGTTTGAAGTGCGTGATACCTATTTAATTTGGGACAAACTGGTTGCCGCTAATGATGCGTTTGATAAGGACAGCCGTACCGCCTATACCGATCAGGGCAGTGTGTTACCGCCGTTTGCCAACAGCGGCGGGCCGCGAGCGGCAATAGCAGAATACTATTTCAACAAGGTTCTGGCGCTGAACCCGATTGCCTATTGGCGGCTGAATGAACTGACGGGGACTAACGCAGTCGATAGCAGCGGCAACGGGTTCGATGGCACAACTACCGGGGCTGTTGTGGCTCAGCCTGGCATCGGCGATGGTGGTAGAAGTTATTTGTTTGACGGTTCGGGTGATTTCGTTAACGTCCATAGTGACGAATTTGCCCAAGCGTTTAATGGTGATGAAGGCACAGTTGTGGCGTGGGCAAAAGTTGCAGATTGGGAGGACGGTGCAACGGGGCGTATATTCCGCTTTGCAGTAGATAGCAGTAATGAAATTATTATCTGGAAACACGTTGTGAATAATCGGTTAATATTCCGCTACGAAGCTGGCGGTGTGGCATTAGATACCGCCGTTAGTTCAGTCACCACTACAGATTTTTTCCAGGTTGTAATTACGTGGTCTAAAAGAGATGATGCGGTGCATTACTATTTGCAAGGCGTCGAGCTTGCTGCTGGCTCACCGAGAACGGGGCTGGGTGTTTGGGTTGGTGATTTGAACGCAGTTTTTACAGTGGTTGCAGCAAGTAGTACAACGCCAACCTCAGTCTTTAACGGCAATATCCCGCATGTGGCTGTATTGGATCGCCCGTTAACGCCTGCCGAGATCGCTGACTTATATATCATCACCGACCCAACGCTGTACACGATGGCGGGCAGTACCAGCTTCACGGTTGATCCTGATAGCGGCGGCGGCCTTACTCATTTATGGACATTGCCAACAGGTGTCGAGTTCCAAGATGGTAGCGTTGCTACCGATGCCGACCCTGTGCTAGAAGCCGTTGCTGGTTTTCACCGCATCGAATATCAGGTTACAGATACCAGCAACAGCGAGGTCGCCCTTAAACAAATTCCGCTTTGGGCGCACAACAGACCTGAGCCGGGGGTAACTGCCAACATCCCCATTTCTGTCATTGCTGCCGCGTTGCAAGGGGGCTTGACTGAGGGCGGGTATACTATGCAACTCGCGTTGCCAATTGCAGCCGAGGCCGATATATTGAACCTACCCGATGGCTCTTTAATTGTCTATTGGGAGGAAGAGTTTTATGGCGGTGTTGAGCAAAGTTATGGTTCTGAGATTACCGGGCAATCGCACGTAAAACATGTTGGCTACTTAATCCGCGACACGATAGAAATTAATGCGGAGACTGGCGAAGTTAGTTTCGAGGTTATTGATCTCGCGGGTATGTTAGCGAAAACCCCCGCCTTGCCGCAGTTGCTAATTCGTGACGTTTCGCCGACGGCGTGGCCCGACATTAAGGACCTGACCTCCAACATCGTGCTGTGGTATATGCTTTACTGGCATACTACGCTCGCCCAAATTCACGACGTAGACTTATCATCTGAGTTGAACCTGAAGGTTCAGCGTTTAGCTGTCACGGACATATCGTCATTCATGGGCCAGCTTCTCGATGTGGCCCAGAGCTTTAACTTGCGTGTTGCCAGCGATAGAGGGGGGCGGTTGGTATTCAGAAAAGACCCGGCTTTTTTAACTGCTGGTGAGCGTTCGGCCCGCACGATTGTTTGGAATTTTACTACCGCTGATTTCATGAGCGCCGACATTACCAGCGAACATCGGGCCGCGCTTAAAATGATACGCGGCGAAGGCATCACGGTTAATGGTACAAGCGTTTATAGCGTTGCCCCCGGCAAAGCGCCAGGGCCGATGGGAACGGGCATTGGGACATTGGGCCGCCAGATTGTTGCTGACCAAGACGAAATGAATGTTCGCACCGGGTTAGCAATGGCAAAAGAAAATTCGTTGCACGACGGCGTACCTGTTCCCCGAAGCGTACAGCTTACTATCCCGGATGGATATGATGTTTTTGATTTTGCTTTAGGCGATTTCATCACACTTACAATTCCAGCCACCAGCAATGACCGGGGCAGGGCGTGGACTACCGCAACGCTCTGGACGATTGACGGCGTTGATATAGCTTACGACCACGAGGCGGGCGCTAAGGAAATTACGTTAACAATCTCTCACGAAACCGACGGGGTTGATGGAGTAAAAGATGAGCCACCGTTTAGCGGGTTGCCCGCATACGATGACTGGGATATGCAGTTTCCAGGCTTGGATGATTTTCCTGAGCTTCAAGACAGCGGGTTATATACACTTAATCGGCAAATTGGCAACCTGGCAGTTATCGCTCAGAAGGGTAGTTTCGATGTTGAGATTTTTACTTGTATTTGGGGGCCGAACCCGACATGGCAACAGGAGACAATTAACGGTGCTAATCCTAACAGGGCTGCAAGTGTTGAAATGCAGGGGCATGTTGACGCTTATAGCCCGGCTTATGTAGGGGGTAGCCCTGCGGTTGTAAACGTCAAACTGATTGGCGATCAGGAGATATGGGGCATCTATGATATTTTTGGAGTTGATACCGGGCCGACTGCTGTAAACGAAAAGACGCTTGCTAGAAGCCACGAGGCGGTAAGCATTGCGACTGAGCGCGGGTTCAAAGATTATTGGATGGCGATTGGTTATGATTTCGCTGTTTCGGATAGTAATAACGGCACATATTTGTATGAAACAATAGACGGCGGTACGACTTGGACAATAGTTCAGGTAGATGATGATGTTCGAAACTTTACAAACGAATTTGCCAACCGCCAGGCAACCTACGTCAGCCGCAAAAAGTTCGGCAGAATATATTGGTCTGAATTGAACGCTGGGGTAAGCGGTGAGTTTATGTTTCGTTGGCGCGATGGGATGCCAGCTGGTGGCCCCGGTACTGACGAGGGAACGAATATTTGGAAGCATAATCCACCACCGTTGCATGGTAGCACGCCATCTTGCGGTTGGATTGAATTTCCAGTTCATAACAACGAAGACGAGGAATTTTTCTATTGGGGCACAGATGATGATGTGACGAGCCTGTCAAGAATTTACCGAGCAGATCACGGAGTGGTGACTGATATAACCCTAGACATCGGCGGGGTTAAATATGGGCCACGAACCCGCCGTTCCATTGTTAGTTCGCCGCTCAACCGAAATAAGATATTGTTGATTGGCCTTAATGACAGCAGTGAAACAGGGCCTAATTGTGTAATTGCGTCAAGCGAAAACGCGGGTACAACGTGGACGATTTTACATGGCCCGTTACCAGTGGCAGACCTGCCGTATGACGGCGCGTATATCGCCGGGGATGATGGCAACGTAGTATATTTAATCGGGGCTACAACTATTGTGAACGATGTCGCGCTGGGATATAGCACAGACTTTTGCCGAACTATAGAAGACCGTAGCGGGAACCTGTCGGCACTAGGTGCAAAGCGCGTTGTTATGATTGCAGGAGGATAGAGTTATGCCCAAATCATCCAACCCTGATGAAATAATACAACTGATTTACGATGTAATTAACTTCAAGTATAAAGACGAAACAATCATAGCCAAGACGGGGCGACTACTTGATGATGGTTCGTTGACCTTGCGGGCTGGGGCTGAACTCGGCAAGGTTTGGGTTACAATGGCAAATGGACAGCCACATCAAGTTTGGGCGCTTCAGGGCGTTGCTGATTATCATAATATCACAGTGGAAGTTCGTTACAATATTCACGAAGAGTTATTTATTGATCGCATAACCGAGGCCGAAAATATACGTGCTTTTGGTGCGGGTGCTCCCGTATTGTCCATACCGCAAGTTCCGAGCGAACTCGACCGCAGAGTAATCGAAACAAAGAACCTGGCGGCTCTGCGAATACGCGCCAACAACCCCGTAGATTTGGGCGTTTTCGTGCCCGAAAGCTATTATGAGTGGCAGGGCATTGTGCGCCTGTTTGGCAGTGGCTCAATTGCTGTCACAGCACCATCAACCGTTGGGACGCATTGGATGGTCTTGATTACACTAAACCGAAATACCAATGCTCTAGTTGCTACAACTGGCACTGAGTATGGCACAGTGTTGAGTATAGGCTTACCGCAACTGAATGAAATTGATTTGGGCGCTGAGCATTTGCGGCTGGGCGGCGCGCGAGTTGCCAACGGGCAAACAATAGTGACAACAGATGATGTTGTAGACGGGCGCTTAATCTTCTCGCAATGGCCCGGATACACGTTATTCCCCAGTGACGTGCCAACAGGTGGCGAGTTAGATATTCCAGTTGGCTACCGCACAGAGACATGGGGCAAGATTACATGGTCGGGCAAGGTTACAATTTCAGGCGGATTAAGGATTAACTGATGCCAGAATTACAGATAGATGCCGGGTTGTGGGAGCGTTTCTTTTTCAAACGCACAGCGACGGCAACAGATTATACTCTGGTCGATGATGATGCATACGTGGGGGTAACATCTACTGCCTCGGCACGCACAATAACTCTGGCGAGCGTGTTGGTCGAAGAGGGGCGTATTGTTATTATCAATGATGAGAGTGGGGCAGCCGGAACCAATAATATTACGATAGACACAGAAGCATCGGAAAACATTGATGGTTCTTCGACGTTGGTGATTTCGACCAACAATGGGTCGGCCCAGCTAATTAGTGATGGTACAGATTGGTTTACCTTCTGATAGGAAAGGACATCTGATGAATTTGAAGTACGAGCAAGAGCAGCTGATTGCTTCATTAGACGCAATGGTAGGTCTTTACTGCCGAACGACTAATGTAGAGCATTATTGGATACTGGCAGAGTATATCACTGCTATTGAATTGTTGGAGGAGTTTCACGGTGTGCAATATGACTATTACAAAGGCGCGCCAAAAATAATGAAGGTTGACCCATTGGCGATAAGAATTAAAAAAGAGCGTGGAAAATAAGTTCGTGCGGGCGTGTTGTAACGCGCACTCGCAAACCCTTCGAATTTGAGAGATAAGCCACGCCCGCATTACTTGACTATATAGCTATAGTAGAGTATAGTCAAGGTGGATGTGTAGTCGAAAAGCATTACTTACCTCCTTTGAACGCTAGGGTTTTTTGTATCTCCTTTCCCTAGCGTTCATCTGTTTTTTCGGGGAGCGGGGCTGATGGGAATGAATTCGTATGAATGGAATAAAAATCTAAAACAACTTAAGGCGTGGCATAGCATTGGTGAGCAGGTTGAGATACGTAAATATATTTGGAGTAACCCCCCAGATTTTGAGTTACATTGCGGCAAGATTACTGGATGTAAACCAGAAAATATGAGTTACTTTGTTGAAGTAATTGGTGGCGAACAAATGATTGTACACGCTTCGAGAGTGGCGGGGCCGTGCGTATGAACGCGGGAGGCGGGACTGATGGGTGAAAAACCGAAGCGAGGCGAATTTTCACAAGAGGATACGTTGTATAGTCTTCTAAATTTACTACAGCAATATAGCGAGAACCTTCTAGAACTACAGCGGCAAGGGTTTGATCTCCGCATGAATACTCTAGGCGGCCCGGTGCGCGACGAACAACTCAAGGTTATCGCTGATGCTATGTTTAATGCAGGAAAATTGTTTAACATGGCCGTTGAGCAGTTGCGAGTTTTCTTATCGGTTCGCGCTAATGCTGAAAAAGAATTGGCATCGCTAAAGGCCAGGCAGAAACCTTATGAGGGTTTATTGTTTGATCGTCATCGTTGGTAGGTTAGCCCTTCATCGTGATAAGGTTTCTTATCATTAGTAATCTTATCCCAAATATTATCCCAAACTTAGGACAATTGGTACTTGGGATATAATCCCCATCTGTCAAAACATTGGCAATTGCTTCGGGCGGTCTTGAAGTTCGCCCTTATGTATTGCTGCGTGACACATACGACAAACCGGAATTACATCTAGCCAATGCTCCTGTAAATAAGACCAGTGATGGTAAACAGCGGCTTGCTTGTGACAATAATTGCAGCTTTTAGTAGTAGCTCGTGGAAATCCCTTTCTTTTAACTGCCTTCTGAACACAGTCGTTGGCACGCTTTCTTTGAGGATATGCTTCACGATACTTTTGGCTGCTGCGTAGTCTGCCTTCTTTATATTTCTCTGTCTCTCGCCATCGGGCGCTGGCTTCTCGCCCACGCGGTGTTCTTGAATACTCGCGCATAAACACAGCATTTTTTGCTTTAACGTGCGGTAGCCTCTGATACTTGCTCATACATATCTTACAATCCGGGCGCAGCCCATCAGGGCCTCTGCGATTTCGATGAAAATAATCGGGCGTAGACGGGTATTTTTTCTTGCATTTCGAGCACGTTTTTTTCTTCATGTGTCTCCCTGTTCATTACTGTGCTGCTAGAACATTGGCAATTGCTTCGGGCGGTCTTCAAGTTCGCCAGCATGTATTGCCGAGTGGCATACGACGCAAACCGGAACGACATCTAACTTATACATTTCGTGATATGACCAATGATGATAATGCTCTGCGGGCGCTTCGCAATATGCACAACTACTTTCATGTGCCGGTATTAGCCTTCCAAACAAAATGGCCCGACTGACCGCGCGTCCAGCGCGCCTTTGTTCTGGATGCAATCTATCAAACTTTTGACGGGCCTTTCTTCGACTGGCACGGATAGTTTCGATTTGTCGATCACGTTTGTTTTCTATTTTCTTGCAGGGGATACAGATAGTGCGCAGCCCCCCACGTCCAGCTTTATGCTTATGAAAGTATTGGTGGGTTGCAGGAAATTCGTCAGAGCATACTCGACATGCTTTCATGGTGTCTCCTCTTTTCATTTCACTTTTGTATTATACCACATGCTATTAACAACGGTATCATAAGGGTCGGATAATGGCTGACAAAGGTAGGGTCGCGTCTAAGCGATTAACGCAGGATGAACTTTTGAAACATATAGAGGTAAGTGTTGAGCGTAGCGTGACCAAAGCCCTTGCGGATATCCCCACCCGCCAGGAGGTCGAGGTGATGATTGATAAGGCTGTCACTCAGGCGCAAGCGAAACACAATACCGAAATGTCAGACATTCGAAATGAATTGCTGGTCATGGCGAAACTCATTAATGAGCAGAACTCGCAGCAGGCGCTTGCTAATCAAAAGGTGGAAAGTTTCGTAGATCATGTGACTGCCCTGCTCGATGCGCGAGACGAGCAGCTGAAAGCCAATGGCAGGCGCATCGGTGTTGTCGAAGCCGATAACCTTAAGCAGGCTCAGGCTATATCGGTAGTTGAAAACTCTGTTAAACATGATCGCCGAACTACCGAAAGTCTATTTGATAATTTGCATACATCTATTTTTGGCAATGGAACAAATGACGAGTTGACGCTAAAAGGTTTTATTGAACGCAAGGTTGAATTCGTCAATAGCAATGTTATTACGCTGATAGAAAAAACAGATAAGATTGCTCAGGAGGCGATGGGCCGAAGCGATGAAATGCAAACCCGCCTCAGCGTTATTGAAACTAAGATGGCGCGTAATGACCGGGTGCGGCTCTTCATCGCCAGCGCAGCCAAGCGCGTAACTCGGCTGCCAAAGTGGGCGCTGATCGGCGGGGCTTTATCTGGCGGCGGCATTGGTACTGTTGCGGCTGATGTACTCGATTTGATAGATTGGTTCAAACTATGATATATCCCGAACTACTCAATAAAAACATCGGCCTGGATTACAACCCGCTTGGTGGCAACTTGATTAACGGCCCCACTATCAATCGGCATAATCTTACACTCCCCCTTCAGGCCTGGCAGCCTGGCGTAATGATCTGTAACCTAACCGATGATGCTATTTGGTTGCGTCAGATTTTACCTGATGCGATTATCGGAATGCGCGTAATGCCCGACGATGCCATACAAACGTCTGACCAATGGACACCCGAACGATACATCAGGGAACGGCTACCGCTTTTCGAGGCATTGCGTGAGTACAACATACTGGCGGTGACGGGTAATGAGCCTGGCGGCTATGGCAGCAACTTATGGAAAACGGTTGCGTTTGATACGGTGCTGGCCCATGAGTTTGGGCGGCGCGGCTTGGGCGCTATGTTTGCCCGCTGGCCTGTTGGCAACCCCACCGATGACCCTGCTAAGCTGAAGACGCTTCAGCCATTGGCAGACGCGATTAACTCCTATCCAAACCTGTATCTAACCGTAAACGAATACGCCGCTAACGATGAACCTCTATTGAACCAGCCGCATTACGTAGGCCGGGTTGCCAATATCTATCGTGCTGTCGGGCCTATTCCTACCATCATTGGCGAGTGGTCGGTGAATACCGCATTCATTGATAGTCGAGGGCACAAGCAACAGGACAGTCATTCGGGATATGCAGCTGCCGGGTATACGCCAAGTGGGATAGTGAAGGCAATGAAACAAACCTGGGAGGGTGTTTATGAGGTAATCAATGACGAGTATCCTGAAGTCCGCCCTATTAGGGGCGCGTGCTTCTATTTGCTGGGCGGTGAGCTAGAATGGAGTAATCAAGACATAGCAGAAAAGCCCGACTTTTTTACTGGAATGATTGGCTACCGCCCTCCCCGACCCATCGACATAATCTCGCTACCACTGCCAACAATTATGCCAGTTGAATTACCAGACATCGACTTGTTAGATTTGCCGACCTTGCCGGGGATTGGTACGCTTGACCCGCCACTCCTGCCCGACATTCCCACTATAATTTTACCTAAGCACAAGGATAGAACCA
>SDBT01017352.1_pt1 | contig 11372 bp, 11 predicted proteins | sample 2277101 | NCBI WGS metagenome assembly SDBT01 (sample SAMN10404973, study PRJNA504765) | marine sediment metagenome | isolation source: marine sediment core GS10_PC15, 103 cmbsf | place: Arctic Ocean: Southern Knipovich Ridge | collected 2010 | reverse complement strand
ATCACATAGGGGATATAGCGTTTTTTCTTCTCGTCGTCGAAGTACGACAGCGGCCCCGATTGAAAATCCTCCGCTTCGTCGGCCAGCTCGATATTCTCCATCCGCCTGTCGTTCTCGAACCACTTATTAAGCGTCCGCATCCCCCGCTGGTGCTGGCGAAGGTCAAAGTCGGTCCGGTTGGCGATGCCCTCTAATTCCTGCCAGTCGCCGCTGCCCAACGGGAATTTATATTCTACATCAACGCAGGACTTGGCGTAGTGGGCCAGCTCACCGCCGGCGTGGTCTCGCAGCCGCAGGTTTTCTTTCTTTATCCCTAACTCGATATACCAGTCGAACCGGGCCTGCTTCCAGTGCTCGAACCACTTCTCGTCCGTTCCCGGCTCACAGAAGAACTCTAATTCGGCCTGCTCGAACTCCCGCGTCCTGAAGATAAATGCCTTGGTCGTCACCTCGTTGCGAAAGCTCTTGCCTATCTGCGCGATGCCGAAGGGAATCTTCACCCGCGTCGTATCTAACACGTTTCTGAAATTGGTGAATATCCCCTGCGCGGTCTCGGGCCTAAGCTGCATCGTCATCGAATCGTCCACGTTGGCTCCCATCTGCGTCTCGAACATCAGCTTGAACGGCATCGGCTCGGTGAACTGGCCTACCTGCCCGCAGTTCGGACAGACCTTGCCTGTCAAGTCCTGCGCCGCAGCAGCGGCAGCCTCCATCGTAATATGCTCGGTGTGTTCGGCTGCCTGCTCATCGACGCGGTCCCTCAGGTGGTCGACCCGCGTTCGCACGTTGCACTTTTTGCATTCGGCTATCAGGTCCGCGAATTTGTCGACGTGGCCCGAGGCCTTCCAGACCAAAGGGTGCATAAGGATACTGCAGTCCAGCCCCACCACATCGTCGCGCATCTGCACGACCGACTTCCACCAGGCCCTTTTGACGTTGTTCTTCAGCTCGACGCCCAGCGGCCCATAGTCGTAGCAGCTTGCTAATCCGCCGTATATCTCACTCGACTGAAAGATAAACCCCCGCCGCTTGCAAAGCGAGACGATGTCCTCAAGCTTGGTAATTTTGGCCATAGAAGGATTCCTAAATCGTTTTAACTAAACGGGCTCATTATAAAGACAAAAACCCCAATTACAAGGATTCAAAACCCCCAGCCGGGGTTGCTCGGTGAGGCGATTCGCCATCGCCCCAAAGCTCGTCCGGTCCAGCCGGGCCCTTGCGACCACCGTCGCTATCTGCACCTCCAGGTGCCAGCCGCCTCTTTCGTAACGAAATCGTATCCATAACAAGAAAACCTCGAACTCGAATTCGAATTTTCTTCTCCCTCCTTCGAATTCGCTCCGACCTCGAATTCGAAGCCCCCACTATTAGAGCAACTTGCGCGTTTGCGCTGAATTTTCGCGCAACCCCCAAAATCAAAAATCGCTAAGTCCTTGTAGGATAAGAACTAAAAATTTTTGGAAAATCTCGGATTTCCCCCAAAACACTTGCGCGTATGATTGAATTTTCGCGCAAGTACACCCTCGGCGCCGAATAGAAACTCACAGCGGCTGTGAAAAAAAACACGACATAGAAGTAGCCGACCGCGCGGACAAAAACGCTGGTTTTGGACAAACCGATTGGATTTGCCAGTGGTTTTTGCCGATAAAAGTGGTGCAGGAGGCCTGGTTAGGTCCGATAAATGAACACAGGCGGATGTGCAAGCATATATTGAATTGGAAGATAAGGAGCCGCAAGAGTATTTTTGTCAAATCATCAGGGTGTATTGACAGAGCGGCGAACTTTGGTATAATGTCGTATTGTGAGGGGAAGAAGTGGATGTCAAGATAATCTACAGGATGTAGTGAGACTAAAGGATGTTTGAGCGTTTTACAGACCGAGCACGAAAGGTTATGGCGCTGGCCAACCAGGAGGCCCAGCGCTTCAACCACGAATACATCGGCACCGAACACATTCTGTTAGGCTTGGTCAAAGAGGGAAGCGGGGTAGGTGCTACGGTCTTGAAGAACCTCGACGTGGACATAAAGAAGCTTCGTCTCGAGGTGGAAAAGCTCGTCAAGAGCGGGCCCGATATGGTCACAATGGGCAAGCTCCCGCAGACACCGCGTGCGAAAAAGGTCATAGAATACGCCATCGAAGAGGCCAGGGCGCTTAACCACAATTACGTCGGTACCGAGCACATCCTGCTGGGCCTGCTGCGAGAGAGCGAAGGAATTGCTGCACAGGTCCTGATGAACCTGGGTTTGAAATTGGAGGATGTGCGGCAGGAGGTGCTGAATCTGTTAGGCGCCGGCGTTGAGGGTGAGCCTGTGGATCTGGGGATGAAAATGGGCCCAATGGTCGGCCGAAAGCCAAAGAGCAAGACCCCGGCACTTGACAGCTTCGGCAGGGACCTGACCGAACTGGCAAAGAATAACGAGCTGGACCCGGTAATCGGAAGAAAAAACGAAATCGAACGACTGATTCAGATACTCTGCAGACGAACCAAAAACAATCCGGTGCTTTTGGGCGAGGCGGGCGTCGGAAAGACCGCCATCGTGGAGGGCCTGAGCCAGCAGATAGTGAACAAGCAGGTGCCCGAGATTTTGAAGGGCAAGCGCATCGTCGTTCTTGATTTGGCGATGATGGTAGCCGGTACGAAATATCGCGGGCAATTCGAGGAGCGGATAAAGGCGGTCATTAACGAGGTCAAGCGGGCCAAGAACGTGGTCTTGTTTATCGATGAGCTTCATACGCTTGTCGGTGCCGGTGGGGCTGAGGGTGCGATTGATGCGTCGAATGTTTTGAAGCCGGCGCTTGCGAGGGGTGAGGTGCAGTGCATAGGTGCGACGACTCTGGATGAGTATAGAAAGCATATTGAGAAGGATGGTGCTCTTGAGCGGCGGTTTCAGACGATAATCGTTGAGGCGCCTTCAAAGGACGAGGCGCTGGATATATTGCGGGGCCTGCAGGACCGATACGAGGCACATCATAGGGTGCGGTTTACGGATGAGGCCCTTTATCAGGCGGTGGAGCTTTCGACGCGGTATATTACTGGCAGGTGTCTACCTGATAAGGCGATAGATGTTATGGATGAGGCAGGTGCGAGGGTGCGGCTCAAAAACATGACGCCGCCGCCGGATTTGACGGAGATAGAGAGCCAGATTGAACGGCTGCAGCGTGAGAAGGATGAGGCGGTGAGGAACGCCGACTATGAGCAAGCGGCGGCGATGCGGGACGAGGCTCAGCAGCTCCTGGATAAGAAGAGCCAGCTGCATAAGAAGTGGTACGAGGAGAGTAAGAATGCGACGGGGTCGGTTGATACGGAGATAATTGCGGAGGTAGTGAGCAAGATGACCGGTGTTCCTCTGACTCGTCTGGAGAAGAAGGAGACACAACGGCTGCTGGAGCTTGAGGCGGAGATTCATAAGCGAGTTGTCTCTCAGGATGAGGCGATTGCGGCGGTAGCGAGGGCGGTTCGTCGCAGCCGCAGCGGGCTGAAGGACCCGAACCGCCCGACGGGCAGTTTTATATTTTTGGGACCGAGCGGTGTTGGCAAGACTTTGCTTGCGCGGGCGCTGGCGGAGTTTATGTTCGGAGATGAAAATTCGCTGATTCAGATCGATATGAGCGAATTTATGGAGAAGCACAACGTGAGCCGATTAGTCGGCGCTCCTCCCGGGTATGTGGGTTATGAGGAAGGCGGCCAGCTGACCGAAAGGATAAGGCGTCGGCCTTACGCAGTGCTTTTGTTAGATGAGATAGACAAGGCGCATCCGGATGTTTACAATGTGCTTTTGCAGATTATGGACGAGGGCAGGCTGACGGACAGCTTCGGGCGGAACGTGGACTTTAAGAACGTTGTTCTTATTATGACCAGCAATATCGGAGCAGACTTGATTAAGAACCAGTCCGGGTTTGGGTTCGGCAAGAAGAGTCCGGAGGCGAGCTACGAGAAGATGAAGGAGATGCTGACGAAGGAGGTGGAGCATCATTTTAGGCCTGAGTTTTTGAACAGGGTTGATGACACGATAGTGTTTAAGCCGCTGACACGGGAGGATTTGAAGATTATTGTTGATTACGAATTGGCGAAGGTTTTCAAGCGGCTTACGGAGCATGGATTGGTGCTGGAGATGAGTGAGCATGCGAAGGAATTTTTGATTGATAAGGGTTACAATCCGGAGTTTGGCGCCCGGCCGCTGCGGCGGGCGATTGAGCATTATATTGAGGACCCGCTTTCGGAGAGCCTGCTTCGGGGCAGCTTCAAGGACAACAAGCTGATAAAAATTGGCGTGCAGGATGAGGAGAACCTGAAGTTCGAAGGTGTCAAGATGGCCAAACCGAAGGGCGAGGAGGAGAAGGAGCCTGTTGCGCAGGCTAAAGAAGAGAAAGAGTAAGCGGGTGTGGCTGCTTGGGGGGTTAGTTTGTCGGGGGTCTTTTGTCGCATAACGGTGAGATTGTATTTTTCGAGGCGGGTGTCGCTGGCGATTGCCTCTCGGAGGCTGCCGCCACGATAGCAGGTTATTTGAATGATGCTCTGCATATTTTCACCACGAAGATTTTAACCGGTGATTAGACGGATTGGCCAGGATTTTTTACGGCAAGGCAGAAAATCGCGAAGGGTGGGTTGGGTGCATGCAGGTCGTGACTTTGGGGATGGGGTGGCAAATCCAAAATACGAATCTTGAAATTTGAATGTTCAAGGCGGGCCGCGCGTTTGAGGCTTTTTGTGGGGGTTATTCCTGGGTCATTTGGATTTCGAGCGGTGACTGCTGTGCGGCGAGCATCTGTTCGAAGCTTTCCTTATCGGTCCATTCGACTCTGCCATCGAGCCTTAAGCTGATGTAGCCTTTCCAAAAGAACAGGGAGTGATATTTTTTTTCGGTGTAGGCGAGGATTTCATCGGGCGTTGCTTCGAAATCGATCCACTGCGCCCTATAGCGGAGGTCGCCGAGTCGGGCCTGGCCTTGGAGGTTTTGCTTTATTGTGTTGACGTATGATTCGGGCGGTACTGCGCCGTGCTCTTTTCGGTAGTTGAGGACAATCTGGCCAAGCTGGGTCATTGCGCGCATTGCTTCCGAGCGATTGACATAGTCTTTGAAGTTGACCATTGCGACGACGGCGATAGCGGTGATGATGACTACGGTTATGAAATCAATAAGCAAGTTTTTTTGCCGTTTGTTCATTTCCGGTATTACGTAAACGCAGTTGGTATCGCGTTGAGATTACGTAAGGGGGTAGTAAATATGGCTATGTTTTTATTTTTACTTTGTTGTCCTGGACGGTTATTTTTCCTTCTTCGAAGAGTTTTATAGCGCGGGGGTAAGCGATGCATTCCTGCTCGAAGACTCTTGCAGCGAGGGTATCGGGGGTATCATCATTTTCGACGGGGCAGGCTCTCTGGACAATGATAGGTCCTTTGTCGTATTCGTTAGTACAGAAGTGGACGGTGCAGCCGGAGACTTTGCATCCTGCATCGAGGACAGCCTGGTGGACGTGGTGTCCCCACATACCCGTGCCGCCGAAGCTTGGAAGCAATGCCGGGTGTATGTTCATGACTTTGTTTTCGTATCTTTTTGGGATTTTCCAGAGACAGAGCCAGCCGCCCTGGATAACGAGGTCGACTTTTGCGGCGACAAGTTCTTTTTCGATTCGCGTGCTGAATCGGTCGAGGTCGGGGTAGTCTTTTTTTCTAATGATTTTGACATCAAGTCCTGCGTTTTTTGCTCGTTCGACGCCGGCTACGGTGGAGCGTGAGCTTATTACGACGGCGATTTGTGCATTGAGTTTTCCGGCTTTTATATGTTCGAGGATGTTTAGCACTGTTCTTCCGCCGCCGCTGATTAGTACCCCAAGTCGGATTGGTTTTTTTCTGTGCCGGGTAGTTTTTGTTTTTGGCAGTGGTTTTTCTTCGACGTCGCGCCCGAGGTTTAAGGCCTGATTTACGAGCTGGTCGGCATTTTTGTTTTTTTCTCTGGAGACGTGGCGGAGATCGTAATTTTTGAAAGTGGCGAGGAGGTCTAAAGCTTGTCGAAAGAGGGGTTTTATCTGTTGGCTTTTTACCTTGTATTGGCCGTTGATTTGTTTTACGAGCAGTTCGCTGTCACTGAGGATGGTTATCTGTTCAGCATCAATTTGGCTTGCGGCTTCGAGGGCTTTTACCAGGGCGGTGTATTCTGCGACATTGTTTGTTGTTTTTCCCAGGTATAAGGCTTTTGCGAACAACTGGTTTTTGTTATTATCGGTTATGATGAAGGCAGCGGCGGCAGGGCCCGGGTTTCCGCGGCTTCCGCCATCGACCTGGACTGTGATTTGTTCTGCTGGTCGAGGCAATTTATCGACTCCGTATTCGGTGCTGGGCTGAGCGTTGACAGATATTCGTTGTGCAGGGGATAGGGATAATCGGTCGGTTCATTCTTCCGCGCTTCCGAGGACCAGGATTCGGGTGCAATTCGGGCATCGAATGATGTCATCTTTGCTGAGGAGGAGGTTGACGGTTTCGGCGATGACCCCCATGAAGCAGCCGCCGCAGCTATAGACGATAGTTTTTTCCTCGTGCTTTTCGACGACGGCGAGTGCTTCTCCATCGTAGGTATCAGCGACGCGTTTGAAGATTTCAAGCGGCTCGGGCGGTATTGTTTTAGCCTGAGCGTCCCACTCAGCCTGGATTTGTTCGATTTCGAGCTCGTATTTTTCTGAGAGTGTTTCGGCTTCTTTTCTGGTTTGGTCGAGGATTTGTTTTTGTTCGTCGATTTGTTTTTGTATTTTCTGACATTCGGCTTCGTCAGCGTCGATGTCTTTCAGGAGGTCGAGGATTTGCGTTTCGATTTTTGAGTTATCAGCTTTTGTTGTATTGAGCTGGGTGAGCACCAAGGCATATTCTTTGTTAGTTTTTGAGATGTTCAGCACGGCGCGTAATTTTGCGATTTCCCCGTCTCGTGTCTTTAGTTCAAGTTCGAGTCGGTCGGACTGAACTTTGGTGAGCTGGATTTCTTCTTTTTTCGCTTCGAAGGCGTTTTGGAGGGTTCTGACCTGATTTTCCTGGATGATTACGTTTCTTCTACATCTTGCGAGTTTTGCTTTTGCAGCTCGCAGCCGGTTTTCAATAAATTGAAGTTTTGTCAGCCCATTCAGTACAGGTCCCATTTACGCTCCTTGCGGGTGCCACTGAAATTTCAGAATTCCTTATTATGGTAAGTTGGGTTTTGGTCCGCAACAAAAATTTTTGTGTTTTTTATTTTTAACGGTGAGGCTGTATAATCCAAGGCGATGAAAGAGTTTTTGAAAGAGCTTGTACGTGCGGAAAGCCTTGGCGAGATAGGTGAATTGAGTGCTGCAAAGGTGGTTTCGGCTGAGCTTGGGCGGTGGGGGATAGAAAGCCGGATAGATACTTGGGGCCAGAGAAGGGCAAATGTTATCGCCGAGATAAAGTCGGGTGGTCGCAGGGGCGGGCTTTTGTTCGTCTGTCATCTTGACGTAGTCGGTGCCGGTGAGGGCAGCTGGAAGTATGGGGCGTTTTCGGCGGTTGAGAAGGAAGGCAGGATTTGGGGACGAGGTTCTGCGGATATGAAGGGTGGGATTGCGGCTGTGGTTACAGCAATCGGGGAGGTTGTCAAATCGGGGGCTAAATTGGAGGGGGATATTATATTTTTGGCTGCTGCGGGTGAAGAAACAGACAGTTGTGGGGCAAAGAGGTTTGTCAGCACCGTGGGTTCAAACTTGAGTGATATTGCCGGGGTGGTTTTGCCGGAGCCGACGGATTTTGAAGTTGTCACCGCGCATCGTGGGATGCTGTGGCTCGGTGTTAAGACGAGGGGCAAGGCTGCTCACGGCTCGACGCCGGAGTTGGGGGTGAATGCGATAAATTCGATGCGGGCGTTTTTGGATGAGCTGGATAAGTACGTGATTGCGTTCGGCCCGCACAAGCTACTTGGTGAGTGCTCGATGAGCGTCAATACGATTTCCGGCGGCAAGGAGGTTAATGTCATTCCGGACAAGTGTGAGGTGGGGATAGATATTCGTACACTGCCGGGGCAAAGTCATCAGGAGATAGTCGCTGATTTTGAAAAGATGTTTGCGAAGTTGAAGGAAAGAAATCCCGACTTTGCGGCTTCTGTTTCGGTTGTGCGGAAGGTTGGGGCGCTCGAGACTGACTCGGGATGTTATTTTGTAAAGGAGTTTTGCTCGGTGGTTGGCGCCAAGCGAACCAGAGCAGTTGGCTTTACGACGGATGGGCCTCATATGGTCAGCTTGGGTGCTCCGGTGGTGATATTTGGGCCCGGCAAGGGCGAGGTCTGCCATAAGCCGGATGAATATATTGACATCGCTGATGTGGAAAAGGCGGTCGAGTATTATAAAAAAATCATTTTAAAATTCCTGTCATGATTGTCTCTGGCGCGACGGTAGGCAGATGAGTTGTGTGGTTGGACGTTTAGGAGTAACTTAAGATGGAGCAATACAAAGTAGATTTCAACTCGACGGGATGGGAAGTTCCGGCTGATGGTGTTAGGTTCAAGGCTTATGAGCAAGGTGGCAGAAAACTGCGGTTGGTAGAATTTCGCAAAGAATTTGTTGAGCCGGACTGGTGCACCAAAGGGCATATCGGCTATATTCTGGAAGGACAGATGGAAATAGACTTCAATGGAAAAATAATTATATTCGGCCCGGGTGATGGCCTATTTATACCCGCAGGTGAAGAACACAAGCATAAAGGCAGAGTTATTACAGACTCAGTAAAGGTAATTTTAGTGGAGGATGTTTAATGTTTAGTGGGAAGTGGGTTGTGTAGTTGGAGGTATGGAGGTGAGTTGATATGGGGCGATGTGAACGATAGGTATGGCTGCGAAACTGATAACATATTACCTGGAGATGAAAAGTCCCAGCGAACTTCGCTGTTCACAAATTGTCAGTCCAGAACTTGAGGTAAAGCAAGTGCTGAATCCTTCACCGGAATTGAACAGGTTTTTTTACACTGCGGTTGGTAAGGACTGGTACTGGACGGGCCGTTTGAAGTGGAGTGAAGGGCAGTGGCTTGAATATGTTGACCGGCCTGAGTTAGAGACGTGGGTCGGTTATATGTCGGGGGAGCGGGCCGGTTACTTCGAATTAGAGATGCAATCGGGGGCGAATGTAGAAATTGCCTATTTTGGTTTATTGCCTGAGTTTATCGGTCAAGGGATAGGGGGACAGTTATTGACGGCTGCAACTCAGCGAGCGTGGCAGATGGGTGCGAGGCGTGTATGGGTCCACACGAACACGCGTGACCATCCCCATGCACTGTCAAACTACGAGGCAAGGGGCTTTCGAATTTTCAAGGAAGAGGAGAAGTATATAGATTTAGCTAATGAAGAAGCCGGGGTATAGTGCGGGCCGGGAAATCGGATTATGCTGAAAATTTTTGAGGCTGAGACAGAGAAAGATATTGAGTTGGTAAGGGGGCTTTTTATTGAATACGCTGATTCATTGGGTTTCGATCTGGGTTTTCAAAACTTCAAAGAGGAGTTGGCAAACCTTCCCGGCTGTTATGCTCGGCCGGAGGGTTGTATTTTACTTGCCAGATATAATGAAGAAATTGTCGGGTGTGTAGCGTTAAGGAAGCTAAGTGACGGTATATGTGAGGGGAAAAGACTATATGTAAGACCGCAATTTAGAGGCTTGAAGATAGGCAGAAAATTAGTAGAAGCTATCATTGCGGAAGCTCAAAAAATTGGCTATACCCGTATGCGAGTAGATACACTTGCTTTAATGAAGGCTGCTCAAGCGTTATATGCGTCACTGGGGTTTAAGCAAATCGAGGCCTACTGCTACAACCCGATAGAGGGGGCAAAATTCATAGAGTTGTCGCTGGTGTGAGGTACTCTGGGAGCCGGAGATGGATAAGCGCAAGTTGAAGAAAATTCTTTTTGGGGAGTTTAGTGTAAAGCGCATGATTTGTTCGGTTATCTTTGTGTATGTTTGCTTGTTGGCTTTTGTCTATTTGTTTGCAGACCGGATGATATTTTTGGGTCGAGACTCGGGATATGGGGAAGGGGAGGCTATTGTTAAGATAGAGGCGAGAGATGGGACGCAGTTGGCGGCGATTTACCTGGAAGAGCCGAATTCGGAATTTACGATACTTTACAGTCATGGAAATGCGGAAGATATCGGCGACCTTCGGGACTTTTTTGAATTATTTGTTGATAAAGGGTATTCGGTGCTTGGTTATGATTACCGTGGCTACGGCAGGAGCGAGGGAAGAGCAGCCGAGAAAAATGTATACGAAGATGTTGAGGCGGTTTATGAATATTTGGTACGGGATCTGAATACACCGCCGGAAGAGATTATCGCGCTGGGCAGGTCGGTGGGTACGGGCGTCGCGCTGCAGTTGGCTTGCGAAAAAGAGTTGGGTGGCTTGATTTTGGAAAGTGCATTTGTAACTGCATTTCGCGTAATAACGCGTGTACCGCTGGCTCCATTCGATAAATTCAGAAATATTGATAAAATCAAGGGGGTGGGGTGTCCGGTCCTTATAATTCATGGGAAGGATGACAGGGTAATTCCCTTCTGGCATGGAGAGAAGCTTTTCAAAGAAGCTAATGAGCCGAAGCTAAAATTTTGGGTTGATGGGGCCGGGCATAACGACCTATTTTGGGTAGCGGGTGAGCGTTATTGGGAGGCACTGAAGGAATTCACAAGCGTTATGGGAACGCAGAGCGAAGGGGGAGCAGACCAGGGGCAGGACAAGGAGCGAGCGATATAACTGCCCGCTTACGGTCAGGGCTCTGTTTATCGCAACGATGGCAGGTAGGTTAACCGCCATTTTTAGAATTTGAAGTGTTTTTGAAGGCGGTGTTGAAGTCGTAGACGTTGTCGAAATCGTCGATTGAGTCTGTCGGCTGGACGCTCATCCATTTGTGCTTTATCATCAGGTAGACGATTTCGCCGAAATCACGGGTGGTTTTTACGTTCCAGGAATTTAATACGAGCTTAGCGAGCCTGCCCCATTTTTTCAGGGCAAGTTTCTTTAGGCCCTGGCAGAGTTTCTGTCCTGTGACATGTGCAGGCTCTGTGGTGAGTTTTTTTGCGGTATAGCCCAGCGCTTCATAGACGAACTTGATAGCCCTTGGGTCATATCGGCCGTCTTCTCTGGCAATTTTTTCAAGGTTTTTTTTCATTTTTTTACCGCAGAGACCGTAGAAATAGACCACTCATGTTACTCTTTGCCCTGGTTTTGCGCCGGGGTCGACGGTGAGCATGAAGATATCTTTTCCACCGGTACCTGCTGCGAGAATCATACCTTCGGATAGTCCGAACTTCATTTGCCTTGGCTTTAGATTGGCCAGGTAGATAACGATTTTGTCGGTGAGGTCTTCGGGTTTGTATGCCTGCGCGATGGCGGCCATGCAGGTTTTTTG
>SDBT01017351.1_pt1 | contig 11372 bp, 28 predicted proteins | sample 2277101 | NCBI WGS metagenome assembly SDBT01 (sample SAMN10404973, study PRJNA504765) | marine sediment metagenome | isolation source: marine sediment core GS10_PC15, 103 cmbsf | place: Arctic Ocean: Southern Knipovich Ridge | collected 2010 | reverse complement strand
GTCACTGGGTGGCCCCTGGTTCCGTGAGCATCCGCTCCTGGGGAGACCCTGGAGCCCCCCGTTGGTTACGGCCGGCGGGACCTATAGTCGTCATGCTGTTCCCAGTGTGACACCCCCGGCGCCAAGTGCGTCCGGGGCCAGTGTGTGCTGCTCTCCCCCTGAGGGGATCAGCGACTAAGACCCTACCAAGGGCGCGCATCACTAAACGCTGCTCTACGCTGCTCTACGCTGCGCTACGCTGAGACACCCGGGCGCAATCCGGCCTAGTCACCCGGGGAACGTCCGGGGTATCGGCCCCCATTTCCATGGGGGGTTATTAACGCGCGCCGAGGGGACTGTCCCCCATGCCCCCGGCGCAACCATGGCGCGCAAGGCCTCCATTTGTTCGCGCTGAGGTAAACCAGTGTTTCACTTGTGCAGGCCAAGCGCTCGCGGTGTGGTTGTGCAAGGATAGCGGAGGGTGGTCACTGGTTTGTCGCGGTGTGCGTGTGGTGCTGGGGCTCAAGGCTCTGGCCACAGCCTGGCACGGTATGCCCGGTGATTGACCAATGGAGACAATGTGATGGACCATGAGCTCGGGTGTCGTGCCACTGTTTTTTGCTAACACACCAATGATCTCAATAGGTTAGAGCCGATAGATCAAATGCGTTAAATTAGTTGTTGACGCCTTCCCCGGTTACTATATGGTGGCGTTGTCGGTCGAGGCGGGGCGAGCCCCAAAGCGCGACGGTCAACGCGCCGAGCAAATTGAAAATGACCCAGCCCTTGCCCTTGGTGGAAGCCCGATTTTAAGAGGATGCAAGGTGGCCTGAAAGGGGCCGCTTCCGAGCGGGCCACGACAGGATAGGCGCAAAGTAAAAACAACAAGCGCCGATAAAGCTAACCCCAGGAACGCTGGCATTCGGCGCCGTCACCGGGGCCAAGAAAATTGTGTCCGATGCTGTCTGCATCGCTGACGAGAGCCAGGAGCTCGAAACACAAGGATTGAAAGCATGGATGAAATGATCCCAACGGCGATCATTGTCGCGGGCGTTGTAGTCTTCTTGCACTACGTCTTCCAGCCATTCTGCTTCTAAGGAGATCAACCTATGTTGACCAGAAAGCACTTTAGAGAATTAGGACGGATCGCCGGACTGATTTACAGCGACAGCGACCGCCAAGCAGTCGAGGCGGAGATGATCGCATTATTCGCCAAAGAAAACCCTCTTTTTAATGAGAGGCGGTTTCGCGCACACGTTTCGGAAGAGTACGCGAACCATCAACGCGCAATCGCGCTGGCTTCAAGAGGTTGAACAATGAAGAAACCCCTCTCACGTGCATTCAACGCGGCCGTGTGGACCATGGCCAACCTAACGAACCCCAAAGGATGGGACGTGGGCGATGGTGCGAATAGCCTTGAGGAGCTTGACGCCCAGATTGCCAGGGATGGCCGTATCACGGTCTCAGGGGCCTACAGCGACCAAACGATATATGCTGATCCAGAGACTAACTTCGCGGCGCGGGCCTGGCATGACTGGACGCACTACACCTATCGCCACGCCTTCACCGAAGAGGGCGAGCGCGCCACATTTGAAGACCAAAAGCTTGACCTGCTCAAGCGCTATGGGCCAGGGCCACAAACAGAGCACTTTATCCTACTCCTGAAGTGTGAAGTGGTCGGCCAAGTGGAGTACTTTGTCGAGCATGGGGACTTCCCGGCCGATCAGGTAGCATTCACGCGGAAATGGCTGGCGCACAATGTTTAGAGAACATCAACCTATCGTAGCAGCGCACGCCAGGAGCGACGCGGAGGCCTTTGCCGAGGTTCTCCAATTTGTTATCCTCACCATTCGTGAGACGCTCGCAAACGTGCCCGCTAACACGGAGATAGCGCGCGAAGGCGGTGACGAAGCGATGGGGGTGCTGTTCGGCGTGAAGTTCCAGGCCTATACCGAGGCGTGGCGCGACCGTGAGACGCATTATACCTTTTGTGAACACAGTGCCGCACACCATGATGGTGATGACCTGGCCCGGGTTCTAATCGAGTATATCGCAGGCCTGCCCGGGTTCGGCCCCGTCAAAGCAGGATTTGTCGCCCAACTGATCTACGGCGTTGGGGGGTGCTTGGATACCCACAACTTGCGACGGTTCGGGCTGTCTCCGACAGCGTTCAACGGCTACAAGCAGTTGAAGACAGCCAAAGGGCGTCGCCGTAAAGTTGCGGCGTACGTGGAAGCATGCAACAAGTTCGGCGGCGCGGAAGCCCTTTGGAACACGTGGTGCATATACGTAGCAGAGCGCCAGCCCGGGACTTACCGTGACGCGGATAGCGTCTCAAGGGTACACGTCGAAGCCCTAAGTCTAAGCGTATAGTCGAAACAGGGCCGCCGCCCTGTCGCGCCAAGGGTGACACCCTGGCGCCTGACGAGACAAGTCAGTCACACACACAACCAGGAGTTGAAGCCATGGCACGCCCAGGCAGACGACAAAATGTCCCGGCACCATACAGTCGGAAGGGCAAGACGCCCGCGCGGTATGAGACGACACCGCTCAACAAAAAAGACGAAGGCGTTAACGTCACCGAGCGCAGTGTCGAGAACTTCAACAAGCGCTTAGGAGTGACCAGCCAATGACAATCCTCACAAGTGACCAGTACGCGGCGCTAGAAGGCGCCGTCTGCCCGTTCTGCCAGGCCGAAGACCTGAGCGGTGACAGTATCGAAATAATCGGCGGTGAGGCAGTGCAAGACATTACTTGCCATGATTGTCACCGTTCGTGGACAGACATGTATAAGTTGTATGGATATGAAGAACACGAGGAGGTTTCCGAATGAACGCATTCCAGAACGACAAACGCGGGCTCGCCAATCAGGAGCACGAAATAAAGGTTCTCGTGGCCATGCTTAGGCGCGATGAAGTCACACGGCAAGGCTTTGTGAACGCCATGCGCACGGCCGGGGCCTTCGAGGCGGAAATCATTGACGCCTTGAGCGCCGAGACGGACAGAGAGGCAGCGATATGAGCTATGAACCAGTGACATACTGCGAAGGATGCAAAGAACCTTTCGACGTATACCGGGAGCCAACCGACAGGTTTTGCGAGGGGTGCCTTGAGAGCCAGGGTGAGGGCGTGGCAGCGCTCTACATCGAGCAGGCGTGCGCCATCCTCGACGAACTGGCGTACTGCTTAGACGAGACGCACCGCCAGGACCAGCACGACGACGACGATCCCGAGACAACGTGTAGCTATTGCAGAGCTATCGCGGCCGCCAACTCGTTCATCAACGCCCACACGGCACCCGAAGAGGAGACACCTACATGAAAACCAACGATCTGAAGAAGGGCGCCCGAGTGCGCCTTGAGAACGGCTGGTATGCCACCATCGCGGACAACCTCAAGGGCACCATTCGCATGGCCACGGTCGAGGGCTTCGAGACCGAGACAGGCAGTGTGTACGCACATGACATAAGTTTTGCGCGGGTGGCCGGCGTCGGCAGCAGGCCAACTTGGGCCATCATCGAACACACGCCCGCCCAAGTGAAACTACGTGAAACCATCAAGCAGATGGGGTTCTAGCCATGATTGACTTCCTGTTGAGCATTTGGGCGGTGTACCTCGCTATCTGTGGCGTGGTCTTCACCATCATTTTCATCAACTATCTACGTAATCTATAACGCCAGCGAAACCGGCCGCGCGCCGGTCTGCCGGGGGCGATACACCCGGTACTGACGAGCACAGGAGCTTGAACATGGAAACACTTAACGACAACCCGCTCATGGACGCCGAGGGCGCGGTGAGCGAGCAAGTAATCCGCCTGACCAACCTCCGACAAGCACAGCGCAAACTAAACACGAAGGGGTTTCTGTTGGGCGAGAGCATCATCGAGACCGAGGATCGCCTGGGGCACGCCCGGGTGGCCCTGGCCAAACTGAAGGCCGAGCAGGACTATGACGTAGAGCCCTACGCGTGCCCAGCGTGCGGCGGAGGCACATTCTTTGACCTGGGCATCCTGGGCACCACGCATTGGGTCGTGTGCCGCGCGTGTGGCATCGAAACGTCGAGGAAGGTATGAGCGCGATCATCACCGTCGCCTACGGCGCCATCATCGGGCTTGTCGTCATTGTCGCCATCGGCGCGGTGGCCTACACCATCGTGTCCGCCGTGTGGCCCAAGTGACCCGCACATCATTCTATTGGAGAGGAAGGTCTATCATGATACACACACCGCGCATCTGGCGAGCGCTTGAGTTCGCCACCAAGGCCCACCAGGGGCAAGTTCGGAAGTACACCAATCTGCCGTACGTGGTTCACCCGATCCGGGTGGCCAACATCGTACAGTCGGCGCCAGGCGTGGAGGGTCACCCGGTATCCGAGAGCATGCTGGTTGCAGCCATCCTGCACGACACGGTTGAGGACACCGAGACAACCCTGGAGGATATACTGCGGCATTTCGGCGGTCTCGTGATGGAGTTTGTGACGCCGTTGACCGACGTGAGTAGACCCTCAGATGGCAACCGCTCGTGCCGCAAGGCTCTTGACCGCACCCGGCTGGCTAATACGTGCCGAGAGGTCCAGACGATCAAGGTCGCTGACCTGATCGACAACACCAGTGATATCGTGGCGTTCGACAAAGCGTTCGCCAAGGTGTACCTCAAGGAGAAACGCTTGCTGCTTGACGTGCTGACCAAGGCCAACCCCGTCCTGGCCAAGCGTGCCAGGGCACAATTGGAGGTAGCAGGCGGGTACTACATCTCGAAGACCTGGCCGCGCACTGCGGACAGCGTCAAGCCAGGGGACGCTGACTGATGGTGTTCACGGCGAAGGAGACTGACCTGTTGATCGCTGCACTCCGGTTCGCGGTGCAGCGGGGCTACTTTTGGCAAAGAGCAGACAGAGCCGCAACGGATAAACTCTTGGAAAGGATCAAGGCATCATGACATCATTCGTCAAACGCCAGACCTTCAAGTACCTATACGGGGGGCGGGTGTCCTGGTGGCTCATGCCGCTGGTCCTCCTGTCCATCGGGTGGCGCCTGCTTCGCCTAAGTGAAGTAGAGCGCCGGAAGCTTAAAGTGAAAGGAGACTGACCATGACCAAGGAAATCTCAATGGAAGAGATGCTGGATAGCATTGACCTGACGCCCACCTGGATCAGCGCCCTGCCTGTCCTGGTGGAGGTAGCGGCCAATGGGAGCACCCGTGAGGGCCGTGAGGCGGCCTGGGGCGAGCTAAGGCGCCTGGCGCGCATCGTGGACGCCCAGGTGGAGGCCGCTGTGGCCACTGTGGAACGAGGCCAAGAGGCCAAGGCCCAGGCGGACCGGGAAGAGGCCTGCTGGTCCAAGCATTGGAACGATGGGTCCGACATCTGTGTCGACTGTGGCGCTGACCTACAAGGGGAGGAAACTGAATGAAACGAACAGCACGTGAGAACGCCATCATCGACCTGTGGACCTACTTCTGGGGCGCCGTCATTATCGGCGCGTCCGTCCTGGGGGGCATCTTCCTGCCTGGGTGGACAGCATGAAACCCACATCTGACTACCTGTTGAGACCTCTTCGCAGTCGCGCGGAGGTAGACCGGCTGTGCCGGGAGTACACCAACGCGCTGGCCATCAAAGCCCTTGACACCCAGGTAGACTTTGATGACCTCATGCGTGAGGAGCGGCACCGCATGGACGCGCAGTGGGCGGCTGACCAAGACCTGCTGCTCGGGGAGGATTGATCATCCGTGTTTCCACTCTGTGTCGCCAAATGTCATGCAATAGTGGAAACCAGTGTTTCACCCGCGTTTTCCCTGGGTGGGGGTTAACGTCCCTATCTGAGGGAACAGAGGTTATACCAGTGGAGACCCGGGTGGAAACCTGGGTCTCACCTGGGTTTCGTCACTGGTCTATCACCGTAGTGGTAAACCAATGAAGACACCCTAAGAACACTTAAGGAGACAACCATGGTCAACTTTCTATCCCCGTGGGAGTTCGGACAAACCTTCAAGCGGCCGAAGACCGTAAGTGGTGATGGTCCAATCAGGAGAAACCCAGTGCAGCGAGAGCTTAACGCATTGGGACGTAAGGTGGTGCCCCCCGGCACCGGATACCGGCGCAAGCCGAAACATGTGAAACAACAGGAGAAGACAGAATGGGAAAGATCATAGCGAAAATCGAAGACAACCTGCTCGACACTCTTGTGATTGAGACGCACGGTTATGGGCGGCGCGGGGCGCACGACAGCGTCATTTCGTTGACCGCGACGGAACGCGCGACGGCGAATGGTGATATCTCGTGTGAGCTCGACTTCAACCCCGATAAGACCCAAGACGTGATCCGGGGCCTGCGGGACGCCCTTGAAAACGTCGGCGTGGTGAACACTGGCGTCGAGAAGACAACCCGGGCCGCGCCGAATGGTGCACAGAAGTACCGGGGCAACGGCAAGCACGAGTGGGAGCGCGTCGTTAGCGGCACGCGCCGCCTGCGGGTTCCGGGTGGTTTCATCTATCAGACCGGAGCCAAGTTCACGACCTTCGTGCCCATGCCCGACGTGGTTGGGTATGCCGTCTAAGGCACTAAGCAAGGGGTGGCTCGCCCGGCGCATCACGGCCGCGCAAAAGGAAGTGCGCAGTTGGCCCGAGTGGCGCCGGGAGACCTCCCGGTTCGAAGGAGAACGCCATGACAGACAGCAAGACGTCTGAGTACGGCAAGTCCCTGTTCCAGTCCACCACCGAGGCCCTGGCTATCGCCAACGAGCAAATGGCGGTGGCGCAAGGCCACGGCATGTGGTGGGTCCGCTTCAACGACGAGTGCCGCAACTTCGCGTGCGGTGTTCGCCTCGTTGAGGTTCTGACCATCGGGAACAAATGGGTCACGTTCAGGCACCGCCGCCTGGGTGACGATGGGTGGTTCCACTGCCGGAACCGCATCAAGCGGGCCGCGTGGGACCGCAGGTTGGCGGGGCCTTGCCCGCCGCACAAAGTGGAGGAACTGTGATGGCCTCGACGCCACTGAACAACCCCGCACATAACGCCGCCCTGGTCGCCATCGAGCTCCTGATGGGCGCCAAGTTCGACACCCCGGAGGGCCGCCTGTTGGAGGGCCTCGCTACCGCCGTCGCGGCGTACGAGAAGGAGACGGGAGACTGACCATGAGTTCAAAAACTGACCGGCGCAAGATGCACCGCAAAGACCCCCTGAAGGGCCGTGTCCCCAAAGACTTAGACGGGGCGTTCCGCATTCGTGGGCGCCTGGACAAACTCACCGAGGCTGACCTACGGGCCGTCCTCAAATCGGAGGAGAAACCAAATGAGTGACACGAGAATTAACAAGGGCGTAAGTTCCAAGGAGTTCCCCGTGGCTGTCCACTTCGGCAGCGAGGCCGAAATCCTGGAGTACACGGCGTTCGCCGCGCGGTCGGCCAATCTGAAGGCGTCGGCGGAGTGGATCATCGATGATCACTACGGGTTGGACCGTAGAGACCGCGTCGAAGTGATCCGCGTACTGAGCGGAGGGGAAGTTGCCCCGCCCCGTCCGAGCAAAATGGATGCGCTTCTCAAGCGCCTGGTCGCCGTCATACCGAGATGAAGAAGCGCTTCGAACTGGGCAAGCGCCTGGACGGCAGGCTGAACCGGTGGGAGAGCCGGTCAGCCAAGTCGCTCGGTATGGTGGAGCCCGAGGCTCCGTACGACTATAACGTGCAGGTGATAACCGCCGTGCACAAGAACCGCAGGGAGGCCTTTGCGAAATGAGTATGAAGGAGAGTGAGACATGACAGATCGACCAATAGTCCTCGATGACTTTGACCCGAAGCGCGCAGCGCTCAACATGGGCGTCTCGATTGCGACCCTGGAAATGGCAATGGAGCTTTACAGACGGCTGAGTGTCCCCCGGCACCGCGACAAGACGGTTGTCTCCGGGCTCGGCACCGTCGGCGCTCACGCCAAGCGGTATGATCTTGAAGGGTGGATTAAGCAGTGGGCGAAGGCTCACGTGGCCCCATGAAAGTCCTGGTCACAGGCGGTCGGACTTATGCCGACATAGCGCACGTCAATCGCGTGCTCGACGAGTGCATTGGCCTGACCGTTCTGATCGCCGGGTGCGCCAAAGGTGTCGACACCCTGGCCCTCCGCTGGGCCATGTCCAGGCAAGTGGAGTTCCGTGGCTACCCGGCCAAGTGGAACCTGAACCAGCACGCCGCTGGGCCGATCCGGAACAGTCGCATGCTGGAAGACGCCGAGCCCGACTTGGTGATCGTGTTCCCGGGTGGGATAGGCACCGCGGACATGATGAAGAAGGCGCGCGCCGCTGGCGTCCGCGTCCAACTGGAGAAAGGAGACCCACCCCATGAAAGTTGACTTCAAGCGGAACGTCCAAGAACTGGTGGCCCAGGTGGTCACCAGTGACGACGTCGTAGCTCACGACGGGGACACCTACCGGCGCCACATCGAGCGTGACCTGGTGCTCGCGCTGGCACGCCGCATCGTTCAGGAGCCCAAGTCACACACGCGGGAGACCTTCCGCGACACGATGTACCCCGGGGAAGTCACCCGGCTCCACATGTACGTCCTGGGGGGCGCCGACGCGCTTTACTTGGATATGGTCCGCGCACAGGTTCTAAAGGTCGCGCTGGACGTGCTCAGGGAGGAGCTTGGTCCTTGGGCCGCCCTGTCGTTGGAGCCTAAGATCACCCGTGCGTTCCAACGTTTCAACCCCGAGGACACCGCCGCGCGGGAGGAGGTCACACCATGGCAATGAGTATCACCCCACGAGATGTACTGAAGTTCATCCGCCGCGACTATGAGGGTGCGCTGAGAACCTTGAACGATCTTGAGGCCACCGAAGTCCAGTTCCCGGGGCACTACGCCCTCGCGGAGAGACGCGCGCAGCGCGCCAAGATGGAGCTCCGGTTACGGCAGATCAGCGCCGTCCTGTCGGACGCCCCGGACACCCCGCGTGGCCCCGCGTTAGACCTGAGAGGAGACGTGCAGAAATGACAACCATGGAAATCCTTAGGGAACTGCCGCCCAACTGGAAGCAGATCACTGAGACGTTCGACGTCGACCCCGCGACCCGCGTCTTATACGCGTACTTCCCGCACATCTACAACCCAACCGGGTTCAGGGTGCCGCCGGCGCTGGTAGCGCACGAGCGCGTCCACCTTGACCGTCAACGTAAAGACGTCGTGCAGTGGTGGCAGAGCTACTGCGACAATATGCGGTTCCGCCTGATGGAAGAACTGCTGGCCCATAGAGCGGAGTACGTAGCGGTATGCAATCACCCTGGAACGAACCGGGCGCAGAAGCGCGCCTACTTAGTCGCCATATCCAAGAGATTGGGCAGTCAGCTATACGGCTGCAAGATCAGAGCCAAGACGGTCAAGGCCCTGCTGCCGGCGATGGACGACCCGGCGGTGATGCAGAAGGTGCTGGACATGGAGGAGAGCGTCCCGTTCAACGATGGTTCTGTAACGTAATCACACACGACATTGAGACGCGGGAGGAACGCCAGTTCGCCTGTTTTCCCCAGGCCGCCACGTCACCCGCACAGCTTATTGATCACATCGAGGTCGCGTATGGTGTAGTCGTGTACTGCCTCATTCCGCTACCGCCGTTCAACATCGGAGAGGATCGCTATGATCAAAGAACAAATCGAGCTTGAGACGTCACAGGTTTCCCGGGGCGTCACCCGCTACCGGGAACACGTAGCGAAGGCCGCTGCGCGCGGGCGCGACCTGGATGCGGGGCCGGTCGCCCAACTGGTGGTCGACCTGATGCAGCGCATGATCCCCGCCGTCAAGGCGCAACAGAAGCTGACGCGCAAGAGCATCAAAGACGTGCTCACCCGGGGCGGCCGTCTCGGGGGTTGGGAGTTGGCCTTTGACGCCATGGAGGCGGAGCCCCTCGCGTACATCACGGTGCGGACGGTCCTCACCCTGATCGACCGGTGGCTTCCGGGGCAGTCCAATAGCGAGCGCCACGCCATCGCCACGCGCATCGGGACCATCGTCAACTATCAGTACGCATGGGACACCGCGGTTCGCGCGGAGCGCGAGCGGGCCAAAGACAACCCGCCCAACCGGATCAACCAGCTTCGCCGGACCATCAAGGAGATTAACCCCAGGTTCGTGCGGAAGTGGCTCAAGAAGTTGGACGACCTGGAGACCGGCAGCATGGACGGCAAGGCCCGCATCACGCTCGGGATGAACCTGCTCGACCTGTTCATTGCGGCCAGCGACGGCATCATCGAAGCCGAGGCGATCCTCGTGCACGCCAAGCAGGGGGGGACGCGGACCAAGCTGCGCCTGGACTTCACCCCCGAGGTTCGAAAGAAGCTCGACGACGCTCACGTACGGAAGGCCAAAGCCCTACCCTGGCTGTTGCCCATGGTCAGCCCGCCCATCGACTGGAAGTGGAACGGCGAGGCCTACGTTGGGGGGTACTACAAGACCGACGTGGCCTTCCTCAAGGAGAACGTCGCCATGAAACACACCGGCGCCCTGCTGGACCAAGACGTTGTGCCTCAGAATGTCCTGGATGCGGTGAACAAAGTCAATAGAACGGCGTGGGTGATCAACAACGACGTCTTGCGGCACGCTGAGTTCGCCATCACCACGGCGGCGGACGAAGTCCTGCCGGTCGCCACCGAGCGCCCGCTGCCGCCGTCCATCCCGGCGTCCGATTGGGCCAAGATGTCCCGGGAGGAACAGACAGGCGCCAGTCTCGTGCGCCGGGATATCCACGATCATAATAACAAGCTGCGGGCGCGCCGCGACGCCATGTCTAGGCAAGTCGAGGTCGCCCAGGAGTTCAAGGGGTACGACGAACTGTTCTTCCCGCACAACCTGGACTTCCGGGGGCGTATCTACCCCATGCCCCAGGACCTGCACCCGCAGGCCAACGACCTGGGCCGCTCGCTCCTGCGCTTTGCGACGACGAAGCCGCTTGGCAAGGATGGGTTCCTCTGGTTGTGTTATCACGTGGCCAACACGTATGGGTTAGACAAGGAAGACCGCAAGACACAACTCAAGTGGGTCGTTGACGGGCTGGACGCACTGTCCAACGTGGCGCGCGATCCGTTCAGCCCCGAAGGAATGCGCTACTGGCAGAAAGCCGAAGAACCCTGGCAGTTTCTCGCGTCCGTCATAGAGCTTGAGGCGGCGTTCGCAAGCGGTGACGTCTACACCTATGCGTCCTCCCTACCTGTGTACGTCGATGGGACCTGCAATGGGCTCCAGCACCTGAGTGCCATGGGGCTCGATCCCGTTGGCGCCGAGGCTGTCAACCTGACGCCCGGCCCGCGCCGGGACATCTATCAGATCGTGGCGGACAAGGTCTCGGATCGAGTTAGGGTTGACCAAGAGGGGCTCCCCGAGAGCGTCACGTATTGGCCCGCGTACGCCTGGTCCGGACACGTG
>SDBT01017350.1_pt1 | contig 11373 bp, 12 predicted proteins | sample 2277101 | NCBI WGS metagenome assembly SDBT01 (sample SAMN10404973, study PRJNA504765) | marine sediment metagenome | isolation source: marine sediment core GS10_PC15, 103 cmbsf | place: Arctic Ocean: Southern Knipovich Ridge | collected 2010 | reverse complement strand
CTTACACCATTGATTTTCATCGTTGTCCAAGGCGTCGTTTAAGAACCGACAAGAGATTGAACAGTTCCGAAAGACTTCCCTGGAATTCACCCAGCTCAGGATGTGCAGAATCGTGTCCAAACAAAGTGAAGACATGGCCTTTTTTAAAAAAGATTGATTATCCGAAGATAGATTGATTATCCGAAGATAGATCTCCTTTCTACACGGTTCGACTCACAGTCTTCAATCCCACTTAGTGATCTCGTGCTGAAGAGAAGACAGGATGTTGTTCTGCGTATCGATCCTGAGGCCAAGTAATAAGATCATCGTGGGAGTGTGAGAGCATGTGTAAAGTATATTGCCCCTCCTTTTCACGATCATTTGCAACTCACCACAAGGTCTCATGTCTCAACAATGCCACCAAACACAACTCGTGACCAAAAGGCCGCTTCTTATCATTCAAGCAGTCTTCCAAATCCAAACCTTCCACATCATATCCATCGTCCCCCAGAATCTGAACATTGAATCCATTATCCAGAGCCTTTTCCAGAGCTTTGTAGGCTTCGGTGGACTTGACCAATTGTTCGTACAACGGACAGTAGATTGCACGTCGAGCATCCAGATACGACAATCGAATGAACCGCCCCGTCTCCTGATTCACCCACAACGAAAATAAGACCTTCTTCCCCTTCTTCCCCTTGATGTGACGGTGCGCTCTTGTATCGCTCCAGTATGTATCTCGATCTCTAAACCACACTGGTAAGATTCGACCAAATATATCTATGTCACCCTCCCACACTTTCGACGCTTGCCACACGTTTTCTAGATTCTGTCCAGTTAGTGTTTCAATGTCCCCATTTGTATTGGCAACTACCTTAAGGTCACGATACGGGCCCAGACACATCGGAGACAGGCCCCTAAAACGCTTGCTCCCACTACAGACATTGATGTTCTTGAATCCCTCCGTTTTGGGCCAAGTCTTGTCTCCCTTTCCAAAACGATATGGCAATCGCCCACATCTCACTTGTCCACGTTGCCCGAGTCTTTTGTTCTCTAGCATATGCTCTCTTATGGTTGCTTCGTGGTCCGTCCTTGCCTTTTTGAGCTCCATTTTTCGTTTTTTAATTTTGGGCTCGTCTTTGTCACGTGTTTCTTGTCTACGCCTCTTTGACATTTTTTGTGCAAAACTTCACAATGAAATCCGAACATGGACTCTGCTGCAATACGAGGAAAAAAAAACCCGACGTGGGGATCGAACCCACGGCCTTAGGATTAAGAGTCCTACGTTCTACCAACTGAGCTAGCCGGGCTTGGGGTGTATTTAATGTGTTAATGAAAAGTGTGGTGATGAATGTAACCTTTATTCACAACGAGTCATCCAGCATCCACTCAACAATTTGTTTGACTTTCCCCCTTCCAAAATTGAGATCAAATGAGGTGGGATCCACTTCATCACCACTCAGGTCCATTTCGATTACAACGCCCTTGAAAGATTCAATCCTTTTCTTGACTGCCTTTATTGCATCTTTTTCTACACTAGCATCCCATTGACAAATCAAATCAAATGGTGATAAAAACGAAGATAAAGACCGTGTCCCAATTCCCCACAACAACTTCAACAAGAGAACCTTATCTATACCCTTGATGTTGACCGTGTTATCAGACATGATTCGTTTTTTTTTTTGTGTAAGACTCTTTGTCATTTGAAGTTCGCATTCACTAACCCACACATCAATTTCGAAATGCGTCAATCATGGCATAAAAGTGTGGCGAACTTCGAAAGCTTTAGGAGTCAGAGTTTACATACAGTTCCATTTTTTATTAAGATACCATTTACAACACGTGTTCTAGACTGAAGGGTTGCAAGATTTAGTGGGTAGAGTATATCGTCTGCGATCCAATTTTTCATGGGGCTCTAATAAAAAATGGATCTATTTTCACCACACAGTCTTCAGTCCCACTTAGTGACCTCGTGCTGAAGGGAAGAGAGCAAGTTGTTCTGAGTATCGATCTTGAGGCCAATTGACTCCATCTTCTTCTCCATCTTCTCCATCTTCTCATCCCTCGTCTTGAAGTATTTCATAAAATCCTTGAAGTCAATTGAGCCAGAGTCCGGTCCAGAGTCCGATTCAGAGGTATCGAAAACCGGGTGCGCCTTGGCCTTGCGACGCTTTTTCTTGCGACGATGTTTCTTCGACTTCGACTTCTTCTTCTTCTTCGACTTCTTCTTGGCTTTGCGACGCTTCTTCGACTTCTTCTTGACAGGGCGATAGTCGTCGTCGTCGTCGTCGTCATCGTTATCAATACCAGAATGCTCCACGTTATCCTCAAACTGCTCATCGTCCTCATCAGACACAGATTTGGTCTTGGTGTTGATAGAGTAGTCACCGAACTCGTCCTTCACAAAGCTCCCGTTGTCCACGAACTTCCACAGCACCCGACTGAGAGCGTCGTGGGTAGGCTTGAATTTGTACGCCTCAAAAATCGCGTCCATGATCTCCTTCAAGTCCATTCCCTGACCATCAGTTTCGACAACCTCGCGAACGCAGACAGTCAGAGCAGGATGCAGCTTCAGACCAGAGTCTGGGTGATTGATGCTTGCCCAAACACCCGCACCCATCTTCTTGATCTGACGCTCCTTCCACAGAGTAGAACAGACAGACGAGATGGACTGCTTCTTCCACTGGCTCAACTTCAAGCCCAGCGTGATCTCCAGAGACGTGTGCAGAACGTCAGGGTCACTGTCGAGGTACTCAAGAACAAGCTTCTTCTGCGACTTCTTCTGAACTACCGGAACGTCAACGGGAGAGTCGGCCGTGAGGGTCCTGCGCTTCTTAATCGGCTTGGACTTTTCCTCCTCGTCCCCACTCACATCACGCTTCCGCTTCAGACCACTATCATCACCCTCACTAGGAGGAACATGAGACATGAAGCTTCCACCAACATTACCAGAACCCATAACACCAGAAGACTGAGACTGAGACATTATCAATGTACCTTCAACCGAAATACAAAAAACACTTGACGAAATACAAACCGGAACACATACTTCGAATTGAAAGCGTCCATTTCGGAATTGAATTGGAACTTGGGTGTGGGTTTTGGGGGTTTTGATTGACAAAGTCGAGGTCGCATATTTACAACATATCCTACTCTTTTTGATTGGGTTGTGAAGTTGATTGACAAAGTCAAAGTCGCACATTTACAACATATCCTACTCTCGTGTTATGGGTTTGGGAAGATCTAAATTCGGACCACTTGTGGAAATGGAGAAAAAGTGTAGAGTTCCCAGTGTTTTATGAAGAGGAAGAGGGAAGATTGCGATAGTGGAGGAGAGGTTTGTCACAAGAAGCGGTTTGTGTACGAAGGCCCGTCAATGGGATTTAGAAAGAGGAGAAGAAGTCTGGGTGATTCTGAAAGAGATGGAGAAAACGTGATGGACGAGATGGAGTTTGGAACTACAATACGAACGCGAAAGAGGTTCAGGGTGGACAAGGAGGCTATTCTGCATAACGTTGCAAAACAGCTTTACGAAACAAAGCGTAGACATGAGTACGTCTATCTCTGCATCGCATATAAGGAGAAAGTGTGTCTGTATACGATCTGTACGGATAAGGCAGAGTATAAGCCAGTGAATAAGGTTCTTTTGTATTTGAGAGAGGAGAGAGAACGACGTGTTCCTGGATACGTTGATACCGACGATGATGATGACGATGAATAACATGCAAAGGATTCTTATTCCAACAGCTTTTCACAATAAAAATTTCCCCCAAACTGATCAAGGGCAGCCTGAATTCCAGCAGATTCACGTCCACCAAAGCTCTTATAGTCCTCATAGATCTTCCACTCCCCATCTTCCTCATACCCAATAGTGGCGTAAATCTGCATCCCCTCGGACCGATAAACGACGTCTGACTCAGAGTGGGGATTTTGGGTCGTCGTTCGCTCCATGGTCTCAATTTTTGTGGCAGATTCGTGTGCGACACAGAGATTGAATACTGTCGTGAACCCCACTGTTGTAAATGGGTCAACCCTCTTGTCTTCGTTCTCTTCCACAGGACATTCCTCGCCACTACAAGGGATCACTTGGGCCTTTAGAACCACTTTCTTTGCAATCTTGAACATGAGGATCTTGCGTGCCTGGAACGATCTGGCCACGGCTTTCGTCTGATACTGTTTCAAGAAATATGGCGACGTTACAGCAACACCCAAACTGCTGTTCAACTGGTCCTCCAACAGGTCATTCAGACTCTCATTGTTCAACAGGTCGTACATCTCGGCTTTGCTCAATGTCTCGTGTGGATTTGTTTTTTCGTAATGAGATACTCTTGGAGATGAGACGTACGTCGGGATTTGGTTCTGTTGAAGGACTCCGTGTCCTTGCTGATTGACCTTCTGTATAAGGTACACTATAAAATAGAACAAGAATCCCAAGATCAATAAAACGGCTACCCAGAGACCCAGGCTTGCCATTCTTCCCAAAAGGGGCGATGATGATGGGACCTCCTTTTTATGGTGCCGCTTTTTCTTTTTCTTTTTCTTTCTTTTCCTCTTTGGTTGCTCCTCTTCTGACTCCTCACTACTCTCAGAACCACTGCTTTCATCAGAACTCGACTCTCTTTTCCTCCTCTTCCTCTTCTTTTTCACCTTCTTCCTCTTGCGGCGCTTTACAACTTTTGTCCGGCGTTTGTCTGGCTCCAATACAACCACGTCGTCTTCTTCACTTCTCTCCCCCTCGACCTCCAACACAAACTCGTCACCAGAGTTGAGTTCTGCCATTGAAACAGAAAATAATGAGTTGTAAATTTTTGTAAAAGGTAAAACGAGGTGAATGACGCGTTTGTATTTTTTGGGGGAATGTGGGGTGTAATAAAAATGGGAATCCACACTCCACTCCCTCCAAATAGGGATCCTCATTCCACAAAAAAAAAAAATGTTTCATTTAGAGAAACACATAATCACATCAACGGATACTGCTATTGATCAACAAAAACAACTCAATCTTCTTGACGCAGCTAGGAGACTTGATTTATTCGGGAAAATAATACACTGCATTCACAGTTTCTTCTGTCGATTCGATATATTGATAAATGGAGAGCCAGCATCCCACGATATACATCTCCACATACAACAGTATTCTGCAGAATTTATGTTTATGTATACCGTATTTGGGGTTGTTCCTGCACGAATTAAAAGAGATATGTTTGTCCCGGTTTCCTTTTCATTAGGGAGGATCGTATTGGAATTTCGGTGTGAAAAAATTCACCCCATATGGAAACCAGACAATACTACCATTGATCAAAAGGGCGTGGAGCACGTTGTATATGAAGGTAAGTTTTTACCTACTCTTCGTGTTATGAGGGATGACTTGGTAAATTCTCCTAGGATCAAGTTTATCTCTCCAATTCTCCCCATTCTCCACAAGCAGATACGGTACGAAGCAATTCAAAAGTTGCGGCTGAAATCTCTTGTGTCGTACGAAAGTAGGTACTACATGCAGCGTGTCCGGACAGAGGGGAAAACTAATGTAAACCGGGGAATGTATCGTGGGTCGCCCTTTTTTAGCGAGGAGCTCACAGAACCGCATGCTATTCCAGAACGTCGTCTGGATGCCGAATTTTACAAGGAGTTTAAGGCGGGGATTAAACGAGACAGTCTCGATCTTTTCAATACTCTTGGTTGGCGGGAAAATGTTGGAAAGTCCAATTCCACCCTGCAGAATCTCATCTATAACAAGGGGGTTGCAGATCGAACGAAGATCTTGGGGGATGTATGGACGTTTTTCTTAACGAGAAGTATGGGTGATGGGAATTCTTCACACACCGTCACGTTTACCCCCAAAAAAAGAAAAATATATCCATATTAGATACTTTGTGGAATAACTAGAATTGATTCCCGTTTGTATTTTTGGATTTCTTTCCACAAAAAAAAAAAAACATACACACACACCTACACATCCCATGACATCAGATCATGTTTAATTATTCTTCTACAAAAGGGAGGGTCATTCCCTATACAGACAGCGCATTCGAGGTCCAGCAGCAAAACCGGCTTCTCGATGTGGCGCGCGGACTTTTGATTGACACGAAAATCGAGACGGCCATCAACCCCATGCTCGATCGAGAGATTATGTTGAACGGGGAGCCGATGGACACCGACCTGCAATCTTACATCCGAAAATATTCTGTCGGGTTTATGTTTCTCTATGTGGTGTTGGGCATCGTCCCCGCTCGCGTCATGACATTTGATGGACAGAACGACGAACCCTCAAAATCGAAGCTGGGGACTCTCGTCAAGCCGGCCAACTTCTCTCTCGGGGCAATTGCATTGGAGGAACTTAACGAAGACATCCACCCTATATGGAAATCTGACAATACGGTCATCGAACAAACGCATGCAAAACACGTTATTTACGAGGGTGCGTACCCCCCTACGATTCGCGTTGAGGAATACAACATGTACCGGACGCCAGAAGAGGAAGAGACTGCTCATAACTCCAGAATCAAGTTTATCTCTCCAATTCTCCCCATCCTCCACAAGCAGATACGGTACGAAGCGATTCAAAAGTGGGGGCTGACTGCATCTCGTGTGTCGTACGAAAGTAGGTACCACATGCACAGCATCCTCCCCCCTCTAAAACCAGAAGAACACCACAACTTCATGCTGTACAAGGCGTCCAATGCGGCGCGGTCTCTTGATAATACCTCTACTAACGCGCACAACCAATACACAGCAGAGCAGAGGCGGGTGCACTACGTCAACAACTTTGAGCATCCCAATGAAAAATGGAGGAGGTTCATGCAGCGTGTCCGGACAGAGGGGAAAACCAATGTAAACCGGGGAATGTATCGTGGGTCGGCCTTTGTTAGCGGGGAGCTCACAGAACCGCATGCTATCCCAGAACGTCGTCTGGAGGCCGAATTTTACAAGGAGTTTAAGGCGGAGATTGAAGGGGACTTGCTGGATTTTTTCGGTCGACGGAACAATTTCAGCTCGTCCAATGTCGGCAAGTCCAATTACACCCTGCAGAATTTTATCTACGACTCGAGGGTTGCCAATTGGGCCAAGGTGCTGGGAAACATATGGACGTTTTTCTTAAATAGCGTGGGGAAGGAGGGGTCTTCATACACAGTGACATTTACGCACAAGAGCGTATCCCAAAACGACTGGCTCAAGGACCTTTTGGTTATATTTGCCAACAAGCCCCGCTTTGAAGACCGCATTATGAGGTTTATTGTTCAAAATGTTGACGAAGAGGATACAGACGCCTTGGAGCATCATGAAGGAGATTATGAAGAGGAGGTAGTTGCTGCTGCTCCTGCTCCTGCGAAAAAGGTGGTGAAGAAGAATACGAAGAAAGACAAAAAGAAGGAGGGGAATGCACAAGTCAAGAACGCGCGAGGTAGTGAAGAAGAACCGATTCGCAAGGAGGTGGAGTCGTTGATTGATCAATTGGCCACGCGAGACACCAAGTATGCCAAATTTATCAGAGGGAAGAATTTCCTGGACCAGTTGAAGAAACTCGTTGAGAATGAAGATTACCACATGAAATTCATGTCCTTGGTCATCGATTTGCTTGCAAAGAAATAACGGATCTGTCCAGCTAGCTCAGTTGGTAGAGCGCCAGGCTTTTAACCTGGTGGCCATGGGTTCGATCCCCGTGCTGGATATGTGGGTGTTTTTTTGTTTGTGTGGGTTTATTTTGAATCTTTTCTGCCTCTTTGTGAACGTGTATGTCAAGATGAAATAGAATCAGCAATATCAAATTTACATATCAATCGTCTAACGAATGTTTCTTGACCCCAAACCCACCACCTGACTTAGGTGACGAATCCGGGATCTTGTTCAGTGGCCCCAACTTCCGCAAAATGTCAAGCTGCTGCTGAAGGGTCCATGTCGTTGGACGGACGCGCTTGGGGTTGGGGTGCCCGTACAAATTGTACTTCTTCACGAAAGGCCAGATGTACGGGTGCTTGATCGCCGTCTCCGCAGTAATCCTCCACAGCGGGTCGACCATCAAAAGACTCCACAAAAGGTCCAGCGCCTCATCAGAAGGAACCCACTCCCTCTTTAAATGACAGTGCCTCCGCATGTTGTTCAGAAACAGCTCCTTCCCCGATGTTGTAAAACCACCCCCCTTCATCCCGAGCTTGGTTGCAATGCACGAATCCTGGTTCTTCTCTTGTTGATCGGTGCTCAGTTGAATAAAAGGGGGCTGCCCTGGTACGTTCGCAAACGGATTTTTCTCCAATGCCTTACCAGGAAAGAGGGGCTTGCCAATCAACAGTTCTCCAAACACGCAGCCCACAGACCACATATCGACTGCAAACGTGTGGTCCAACTGCTTCAACAGTTCGGGGCAACGGTACCAGAGCGTAACATTAACCCTCTTGTAGGTCATAATCTTGTTGTCCGGTACGCAGTCAGCTATCCCAAAGTCGCACAGTTTGGTCGTACAGTCCTTGTTGACGAGAATATTGCCCGGCTTGATGTCGAAATGAATCACGCCAGATCGATGCATATACGCTATCGCAGCAATCAGGCGAGCCATCGTGTTCTGGACATGACCTTCAGACAGCCTAATGTGGTGAGCATTCGTCGATGGCAAGTTTGCTAAATGAATCAACCGGCTCAAACTCATGTCCATCTTCTGCATGATCATGTACGGGTTCCAGATGGTTTTCTTTCCAGTACGACGGAAGACAAAGGGCCGATGAGTGTAATACGCTCCCTCGAATCCAATGATGCAAGAATGAGACACACTGGACAACATATGGATCTCGGTGTACGCAACCTGAACCATAGCCCAAAAACACCTGTTCCATTCCTTTCTGTCTGTTATATTGCCCAGACCCTCTTCGATGTTCATCCGTTTGACGCAAGCCCCCCTTCCCCGGAAATTGATGGTAAACACCTCACCATACGCCCCACCACCGAGTCTCTGTTGGATCATCGTCAACTTCAAACAGAACACCACAAAACTTGACCAACTTTCGGTGAGTTTGCGTGGGTTCAAGATCGAGATTGACCCTTTTTGTACGTGCTGAACCCACGACAGGACATTTTGATTGACAATAGGAAATGAATGATAAAACCTACTCCATGATTTTTGATTGATTTTAGAAAACACGTCACAACTTTTCTCCAACATGTCACCCTCCTATGTACTTTCGACGTGTGCCCATTGTCAAACAAATCCGTCCCCCCCCCCTCAAGATTCTTCGAAAACACCAACAAAAAATAGTTTGTTTATTCCTCACGACGGATTCCGCTTTACACTTTTGAACTTTTTCCCTATCGTGGGTTCGTTGAACTGGTGTGAACTTCTGTCTGCGTTCTAATTACGGATACTACAGTGTTCTACGTAAAAAAAAAATGTCACTCAAGAGAAAGAGGGGTGTGGAAGACCTTCCTTTGACAAAGAAACAAAAACTAGAGATGTGGTACATGTGTTTTATTGTTCAAGATGAGTTCGGTGCTCCATGGTTTAGTGTGCATGAACAGACAGAACAAGAGAAAAGGTATTTTAAGATTTTGGAAGAGTGCAATACCAATAAAGATGTGGACTTCTTATTCAATTGGACGCAAGATAATGTCGATGGGGCCCAAGAGGTTGCAGAACGAACTTATATAAAATACGGAAGTGCAGAAGTATTTTTCTCTGAGCTTGAAAAGAAGTGCACTCCTGTGATGTTATACTTGATCGAAAAATATAAGGCGGAGGCGACACGCGAGAAAGTAGGGAACTTCTTTGATCAGTTTATGCGGGATGGGAAGGACCCCTTTTTTGACATGGAGGATGTGGAGAAGTGGGGGAATTCTGCCTTAACCGAGATGTTTCATGATATAAAATAAAACCCTTTACACATTCCCTTATAATCACCTTCGCAACGATTTCAATGCGTCAACGATCCCTTTCTCAATCACTTCTAATGTGGCCCTTGTCTGAAATTCCACAATGGCGTACCCACACTGTTGCAAATGCTTGATCTTGGCACGCCTTTCCTCCACCGCCTTTGTAGAATGTAAATATACCCCTAAAAAGGGTCTTTTGTACTCTCGAATCCTCAACTTGATTTCGATCTGTGGTCGATTCCGTTCTCCTCCACACGCGTTTGCCTTGGGTTTGGTGGATGCGGGGAGGATGGAGTAAATTTCGCCACGGGCATCAAACCCATATTCTCTGAGCTTACAAACGAGTCGCCGGTTCTTTAAAATCAAAGGGTGTCTGTGTTTTCGATAAACTCTAAATTTTCTTTTTCTTTTCTTTGTTACCATGTCCCGTCGTACAGCAAGTGAAGAAGCAAATTTTTTGACGCAACGATTTATGAATCGAAACATTGGCACGTTCTCAGCAGATGACCCTCGCAATCCAAGTGACCCGGGGTTATCGGGGAAGATTTTGACGAGGAACCTCAGCCACTTTTGGGGAGATGAGTATGTGAAAAAAACGTTTAGGAGGGTAAGAGGGTCCAGGACGAGGAGTGGGGTGGATGCATATCAAGACATTAGCTTGGTGAGGAGGAAGGGGAAGAAGAAAAAGGGGAAGAAGGTAAATGTTCAGCTTTTCTTGTTTGTCATTGTCATTGTGTTCTTTGTCTTGTGGTTGTGTAATATTATTTGAATAGATTGGTTTGTTTATTGTTATATTTTCATATGGGAGAGTGTGTTTTAGTATCCATCCAACGTCCTGGACCAACATACACTGTGCTCAGGTGTCCGAGTGGTTAAGGGGTTTGTTTTAAGCACAAATTTTCATCGGTTCGATTCCGATTCTGAGCAATTTTTTTGGAGAGGGGTTGGGGCGTGGGAACTTTGTCACATTGGTTCTAGGACTGTGTGTTACTTGTATGGTGTTTGTGTTTTGAAAGCGTATCATTGACATCTTCCCCAAAATGTGATTCACAAAAGTTTCATTTGTGTTCCCCCCCTTTTTTTTTAACTATCAATTTGAAAAAGAGAAATGTCGCACAAAAAACCAGTGCATTACTACGTAACAACCACCTTAAGGACTGAGGACTTGTATAATATGGGTTGCCATATTGACGCATTGATCCCAGAGATGTACAGAGGTAGTAGATATACGATTCATAAACCTTCAGTCTCTGGAGTTAAAGGGGTGAACCTTTTATTTTCAGATGAAATCCATCCCGGAGCAAATGTGCTTGTCAGTGAAATTCCGAAAAAGAATTGGATGACTCAGTCTTATAAGCATGTTTCTAAGTATGCGACTCTTAAAAAGGGGTCCGACATGTATAGTGTCAGGCACTGTTTGCATCAGGATCCAATGTGTACTCTCAAATGTTTTGCTAATATTCCGGGAGCAAGTTCAGGCCTCGTTCCATACGACTTGCAGTCCTTGTTTCTTCGTGATAAGTCGATGGAGATGGTGCT
>SDBT01017349.1_pt1 | contig 11373 bp, 5 predicted proteins | sample 2277101 | NCBI WGS metagenome assembly SDBT01 (sample SAMN10404973, study PRJNA504765) | marine sediment metagenome | isolation source: marine sediment core GS10_PC15, 103 cmbsf | place: Arctic Ocean: Southern Knipovich Ridge | collected 2010 | reverse complement strand
CTGGTTGGACTGATTATGTCATAGGATTATTAAGAGACAATGAGAAAAAAGATGGAAATCCCACCGCAGATGGACTAAGACGTATTGCTTATGGAATGTGTGGTGATTCTACATTTTTACCCGTTGTTACACAAACACCACACAAAGACAATAATGATAGGGCTACAGTTTCATGTACTATAGAATTTAAGGGTGGAAGTCGGTTTGGTGCTAAAACAGTTGGTGGATCATCAGATGTATATTGGGGAAATACTGACAAACTATATGCTAAACATGCAGTAGCTACCGCAGAAACAAGAGCAGAAGGCCGTGCGTTACGTCGTGCCTTATTGCTACGCACCATTGTCGCAGAAGAAGTGGCAGAAAATATTCAAAAACCAGATGAAACAGATGTTGATATTCGTCCTCTATATATTAATCAAACTCAAATTAGATTTATTGATAATATGTCTAAAAAAATAGATATTGATCCAATTGCATTGGTTAAATTAAAAAGCAATGCGATATTAATGAATGAAGTTAAATATAAAGAATGCTTAATGATAGAAGAACAATTAAGTGCATATATAAAAAATATTAATAGTATCCCAGACGAGTTAAGAGGATATGATCAAAACTGGCTTAGTAATTTCGGAGGTAAAAAATAATGAAAGTACTTAGAAAAATTAATGAACTAACTAAATTAGAAGTAGAAGGTGATACTGTTGCTGAAATTTTTGAAAATATTGCACGCCTACAAGAAGCGTTTTCAGAAATACGATGTGGTAAATGCAAGAGCGAAGATTTAAGGTATGTTGCACGCTTAGCTCAAGATAAGTATAAATATTACGAAATACGCTGTAATAGCTGTAAGGCTAAACTAGCTTTTGGGCAATCTCAAGAAAACAAAGGCGTTATATATCCTAAACGTGGCGAAAAACAAGATGATAAATATGTTGCTTTTGGAACTAATGGGTGGGTTAAATACAACCCAGAGACAGGAAAAGAAGAATAGATGAGGTAAACCTCATAAATTTTAACTAAAAGCCTTTTTCTTTTATTGGCTTTATTTTCCACCACAACCACAATCCTCTTTCTTTATAGGATCAGGGTTGTTTTTTTCTTCTTGTTGTTGTTTTTTAATAATCTCTATAGATTCTTCTGATGTTGAATCTTCAGTTATCATTTCTTTTTCAATTTCATTCATATCTTTTTTAATTTCTCCTTCTAATCCTATTTCTTCTTCGTTAAATGCATCTATTTCTTCTTGAGTTGCATTTCGTAAATTATTAGGATCGGTTTCCTCTAACCAAAATGGTTTACGCCAAAAGGCACACCTTGTTGTTCCCCAAGCTATTTTGTTTAGTAATGTTCCTTTTGGTTTAACAAAACATCCACAAAATCCACATCTATTTTTTCGTCTGAAATCACACGGTTCACATTTTTCGTTATAAATTTGTAATATTCTCTCATCTGTTCGCATAGGTTTTCCTGCATCAACCCATTTTTTTCTTTCTTTCTTATAATTGATAGCTAATTCTGTTACTGACGGTAAAACCATAGTAACATTTTCTAAAGCATCTTTTAATTCGTCTTTATTGGATAATTTAGACATACAATTCTTACATGCGGGCAATTCTGTAGCACGTCGCTTGTCATTAATGGCATGGCCACATCCTGTACATTGATATACCCCTCTTCCTATCATATTCCACATATTTTATTTTTCCTTTTTATATTATTGAAATAATAACATCAGACATAGCAAAATCACACCACTTTCCAATAGATGGAGGACTAGATATATCTCCAGATTCTAAAATAAATCCATCTAAACCAGTGCAACCTGTTAAAAAATCTTTAATAAATACAACTTGAGTTTGTCTTGTAGTAAATGGACCACTAGATCGTGGTGTTACATCCATATAATAACTAACGGCACATTCAGTATTGTCTACATATACGCCAGCAATAGAACCTGGATATACATTATTAAAACCGCCACTACCAGAAGGACAAATAGCACCACCATTATGATGATCGGTAGCACCCCATGTGCATTCACTAACGGGTTTGCTATTGGCATCTAGTTGTGTCATAAGATCAATAACGGTATCTGTATTAACGTTAGAACAATCAAAACAATCTTCTGAACCATCAGTTACATTATCAATAGTTACCATTAGTTGGGTTGGAAAATTACCTCCATCAGCATCTACCATTCTAAAATCTGCGGCTTCTTCACAATATGATTCAGGACAAGGATAACTTTGACAATTTACAGAATATTTAGTAATTGGTATTGGCGGAAATAATATAAACCTGCCATCTGCTATATTTAACAGTGCTGTATAATCTCTATTTAATTCTGTACAACCCGAACAACTTCCACTATTTTGAACCCCATCTAAAGTAATGATTATTGAATTTGGATAAGTAGATGAAAAATTACCATTCATTATGCCTGGTTCCATTATTTCTGTTCCACAAACAAAAAATCCAGTCTGAGCTAATTGTGTTCCTATTTTATGTCCACCTATAGTGTGTGTTCCTTGAGGGGTTAAGGTGATATTTGAATTAGAAAAATCACAAACAGTATCGTCTTCGGTAGCAAGTGTTGATGAATCAAAAAACCTATCTGTTTTACAAAAACTAGCTCCGGTATTATATGTAAATGTATCTTTCCATTGGGTTACATCCGGTGTTCTAAGTTGTACTGAATATTCACCACTAGCGTTTGGCCAACTCCCAATAGGTCGTATGTCTATTAACCAATCTATATAATTATCATTACCACACACATCACATATTCCAGAATCACAGCAAAGACATCCTCCAAAATTTGTTACCATATTAACAGACTCCCGTTGCGGTTAAAAGTCCATTAGTAAATGTCAATGATTCTCCGCTACCAATTACATTTCCACCGCTACATTCTATATCGGTCAAAAAACAGAACGTACCATCAATACCACTCATTTGTATAATAATATCACAATCTCCAGCACCCGTTTCAACTACTAATGGTGATTCAGCAGTAATTTGACTCCTAATATCTATACTTATTTTTACCTGTGGCGTATCACATGGTCCGTCGTTGCCAGTAGTTAAAAGTTCTATACCACAACCAGGTAATAATAATTGACTACGAATATTATGAAAGTCAGCACCAATTGATAATATACCATTCTCTCCACTAAAAATTATACCGGATGCACTTTTTAAAGTGGTAATTGTGGTGCCATCCAAAGCACTTGCACCACTAAAACACACACCACCAAGTTCTGCCGATATTCCACCACTACCACCACTGGCTATAGTTTCAATAATCGAATATTCATTTGCAGCCACATCATAATATGCAACAATACTATCTCCTGAAAGAGAAGTATTACCAACCTTATCATTAAATTGAACTTCAATACCTGTTTGAGTAATAATGGCTCCATCAGTATCGTATAAATCTTGTGGACTTGTAATAGTGCCTAATCCAGTTCCAAAAGCAACAATATCTGCTAGTACAGTTCCATAAACCAATCTATAAGACGGTGGGGATACCCAGCATCCTCTAGCACGATCCCATCTTAAATCTACTGGACCAACTGGCCAAGTTTTTGATTGTCTTAACCAACCATCTAAAAAACGATCTGCTAATCCAGTATGAACAAAAGTACCTACCGTAGCATTACCAATAGTATCTTTTTCATTAGGGATTGGTTTATTATCAATATCATAACCCCAACTCTGCATCATTAATGGACCACGTAAAGCAAATGTTCTATAATCACTCTGATAATCCCAATCACCATCACTACCTGCATTAACTTCACCTTCTATTGGACAAATAATACTTGATGCTGGTGGTGTTGAACTACGACCAATAATATCAATATCGTGTCCTTGGGTTTTTGCAGAACCAGTAGGACTATAGTCAGATACAACACTGCTTCTAGCAATACCAGAAGGATTACTAAATGGATTTAAATAGTCAACATCAATATCTATATTATAATGTTGAGTACCAGCAATAGAAAATGGAGGTTGAGCATTTTTACTACCAATTTTTTGTAAACCATCAAAATTTGCAATATACTGAGGTAAATTACCGTCACCATCCATAGAAATAGGTCGAACTAAACCATCCATACTCATAAAGGCTTTACTACTATATGTAGAACTGGTACTATCACCAATTTCATTTACATAACCCTTAATACCCATACTAGAAACAATATTACGTGTCTCACTTCCTCCGGTAACCCAATTAATAGTGCCACCAACCAAAATTTGGTGTGGACTATCCTGTTGTTCTAAATTTTTTCTTCTTAATTCTTTCCTAGCATCACTAGCTATGTTTTTTAATTGTTGTGATATTTTTTGTAATCCAACACGCTCTTTTATAAAAGCACGTTGTTGTTTTGATAATTCAAGTTGTTGTTGTCCAATTTGTTTGATTCTATCAGCATTTAATTTAGTCATACGTCCAAATTTAGGAGCATATGTTGCCATTTGATATGAAGTTTTTATTTGTTTGTTATTAATTTCAGTAGTAATATTAGTAATATTCGCACCATGAAGACCAATCCATTTTTGTGGATATTTAAAAAATCCATATAAAAATGTTTGTGGACCACTAGTATGATGTGTTCTATTAATTGTTAAAACTGATGTTTCTCTATTTTCTACTAAATTTTGTTCTAGACGACCACCAAAGGCTCCTCCGGCAACAGCACCTAATTCGGCACCTAATGGAATTGTTGGATAACCTGGAACAGTTACGGAACCGTGTTCACCAACTTGCATTTGAGTAATATTTTCATCAGCAATAGATTGAGCAGCAAGATTTAAATTGGCATAACTACCATATTCCCAAGGTACTAATCCATCATGATGTTCAACACTAACACCACCGGCAGGACCGACCTTTATCCAAGGGCCATAAGTATTGATATTACTTTTAATAGCTAGGGCAGCAGAATCAGGAACAACCATTGCAGGTCTTGCACTACCTAATAAATCAGCATTAGCCACATTTTTAAAAGCATCATCGAATTTATCACGAGCATCATCATTTCCAACAGGACCACCATCCGCTTCAGCAGGAATAAGTAAATCAATAAATGTCCTTAATGCTTTGGTTCCAGCAGGTCCCGTTGCGGCTGCTTCTACAGCTTGAGGAAGTGTAATAACCATTCTAGGAGAAAAAAATGTAGATTTTGTCAAATATACAAATTCATCTTCTACATCTGTTTTAACCCAAAATTCATCTGGATTACCAGCCTCACTATCTCCTACACTAACTATATAATCATCATCTTGAAATTTAGAAAAATCCTTTTCATTTCCACTATTAAAATATACAAAATTGCCCAATCTACCATCACTTAATGAAAAGAAATCTGTAGTACTACTCGGATGAGATAAACCAATAACATTATTAACTTGTGTCCATCCACCATCAGAAGGTTCTTCACTAGTTACTACCGTATTACTTTCTGAATCTATTCTGACACATGTAAATGGTAAACGTACTTGAAATTTTTTACCATAAAAATCTCTAGCATATGTTAACACCCAATCATAAACTTTGTTAAGATCACGATCTACATCGCTATCTTTCAAACGTAAAACACCAAATCTAGAAGCTATTAACTCCCTAGCTACAAATTCAGGATGAGTAAATACTAGATTAAAAAAGTGTTCCAAATCCCAAATACCAGCTAATGCTCCACCAACAGGACCACCACTAGCAAAAGTTAATGAAATATCTGTTCCTTTCGTGACAGACCAAGAAACCCAAGAGTCAAAACCACCTAATGCCATTTGTAATTCTTTTTCACCAATAGTAACAGTAGAACCACTAAAAGCATTTGCGGTGGCCATTTGTAAATTAATAGCTGTGGTACTTGCTTCAAATTGCCACTCATCATTTACATCTTTTGTTGGTATGATTACATTATTATTAGAATCAACTCCAAAATAAGGAATAATCATATCATCGGCTTCGGGATCAAAACCTACTGGTTGTCCATCTCCTTCAGGATCAGTACCTTGATTGGCCTGATAAACCATTTGTTTAGGACCACCAATAACAAATTTAGTAGTTACTTCATTTCTTAATTCTCTACCTAATTTAGTTTCACTAGTCCCAGTAGTACTATCAATAAATTCTTGTATTTGTCCAAAAACTGGCTGGCGTCTTCTACTAACGGTTCTAATCTTGATAAATTTAGCTATACCACTAGTTATTAAACCAGCATTAGTTATAGGTAATAATTCTACATAATAATCACATCCAGCATCATCACATATTTGACTAATAACTTCAAGTAAGCTTACGCTTACATCATTTAATCTCCAATAACTAGGTGCTATCGGTAATTCACTAATATCTACTAAATATTTACATAAAAATCCTGAATGATTACGAAAAGTCGTACTAGTAAAAAAGTCAGTTACATCTGCTGGCATAAGTCCATAATTAGCAATTTTTGGTCCTCTAAACAAAAGCCGACTATAATGAGAAAATTTAAGCTGATCTGGATAAGTAATAAGAGAATTTAATAATACATTAATACCATCTTTAATTTGATTCCATTGCATACCATTGACGTTAATATTAGCACCACCATATCCTCCGGCAGGAGTACCAAAAGTAGCACCATCTATCCCTCCATCACCCAATGCATATACACCCTGACTATCTTGTTGTAATAATGGACAAGCCACTCCAAAACTTTCCATATAACCAAAAACATTAATAACATTAAATGGCCATCCACCAGCATCGCTACCAACTGCTCCAGCATATTCACCAATAATAATTTCTATATTCTTTAATAATTCTATAGGACTAATCAATTTAACGCTATATGATGGATTAGTTGCTGAAGATTCTAATCTTTCAAAATTTTGAATAATACCCGCATATTCAAAATCACCCAACCTAAAATAAGCTGGAGTTCCAATAATATCATATGATTCAAAAACTAGAGTATCGTTGGTATTTTTTTGATCTCCTGAATATTGATCACCATTAGTATCTTGCCACCTACTTAAACCTATAAATCCTATATCAGCATCGGTTGTTGTACGTTGCGTTAATGTAGAATCAAAATAAATCCTGCTTTGTCCAGCACATGGGTCTTCAGCAATATGTATAGTAATCTCTGATGCCTGTTCGTTCCAGCCAATCGTTGATGTAAAATTAAGTATAGAACATCCTAAAAATAATGTTTGATCCAATGGACCAAAAACACTAGTAGGAGTACATGTATTTACTACCATAATTTCCTTATATTAACAGAATGATGTGTCAACAGCAGTTCCGCAATTGGTTGCAGTCCACTGTACTTGTCTATTATATTTTCCAGTTTTAATATCCCATGATTCATTGTCTTGACTTTTAAATAATTGCCCATATGATCCAGATAAATCTGTTTCTATTTCACACAATAAAGTTTCTACATTTGTTTTCGGTGACGCATTCATAGCAGCAAGAAAACCTGTACATCCAGCAGTTGGTTGTACAATAACATCTATAGTAACATTTCTTTTAAATGAAGTAACTGTATTAATCTGTTGTAAAATGGGACCAGAAGTTCTACCTAATATTGTTAACTCAGCAAATACATCAATAGGATTACTATCTTGTATAATTATACTTTCAAATAATGCATCCGTAACAAAATTACAAGCCCTATCATCGTATTGATAATTATAAGTAATAACACCTTGTGCAGGATTACGTCCAATACTTTTTGACAATGGAGTTGGATTAATACCTCTATTTGCAATTCCACTACCAGCAAATATAACACGTCCCAATAATTTTCCAGAAACAGAAGTTTCCCATACACTATTGGCAGTAGCATCTCTAGTTTCAGTTACAGAAAATGATCCGGTTGTAGACCCATATGATATAGTATCCAAACCACGAATAGTGCCATTAATATTAATTTTAGTAATGGGTTCTAACAAACTATTAGAAACAGTAATATTAAAATCTTCAAGTGCCTTACCAATATTACCACCTGCTGTTCCTGTAGCTAAATATACCCAAGATTCAGAAACCCCAAAAGTTCCATCTAATTCATTAATAACATTTGATCTAACATGATTATATTCAGAAAAATCAGCACCAGTTATATTAAAAATTAAAGAACCAGTAATTTTTGTTGTATCAAAACCCAATCTAGGAATTACCCAATCTTGTGCTTGTTCCCAACCCTCCTTAATAACAACACCAGTTATATATGATCTACGACCTTGTGCTTGTAATTCATGCTTAACATTAAATGAAATTTGGTTAAAATCGGTTTGTGTAGGTTCGGTTAATTCCCAAGTATATGGTTGTGATTCTGTAGGTTCTATGGTCCAATTTTCACTCGCACTATCTAAAAATGGAGGCAAAAGACCCGAATCAACATCTTCACCACTCCCACCAATGCCCTGGTTTACTGGTTCATGATCAAAATCCATTTCTATTGTATAGGGTATAGTATTAACCCAATTATCATTACTTGGTAAAAAATTAAGATTGTTTATACGAGGAAATATTTCAAAAAGTACACCACCATCACATAAAATTTGAAATAACAATCCATCAGTAGAAAAAATTCCTTGTAATGCATTTTTATCACTAATCAGATTGGTCAATCCGGCAGCACCACCAGTGCCTCCTGGTGCTATAAAGCCATTTAATGTTATAGTATTAAGAACACCAATTTTTTGACTATCATTAGCTGTAATATATCTTTTACCAATATTTATTAGGGGGACTGGTATTAAACCAGAACCACCATATGTCATTGTAACATTATTTGCCATTATGGACCACTCCTAGTTCTACCAGGAATACTACCCAAAGGATCAACAATAAATTCATTTGTACTACCGTCTAAATTGATATGTTTTCTTACACCCTCGTTCACAGCTTTAATAACCTCTGCACGAATTAAATCATTTAAAGAACCCAATTCTAAACCATTGACTTGAATAACTATAGGATCATGATGTACAGACATATCAATTGAACTTGGAATACCAGCAACGGCATCACTTAATTTACTTATGTCTGGTGCAGCTAAACCTAGTGCAGCACTACCACCCGCTGTTCCTCTAACTAAAGGAGATTTACCAAAAGATGTTCTTATATCTTCAATAGTTTGAGTTTGTATTAATGGTTGATTTGATGGTTTAAAGGCACGAGCAGAAATAAAATCATCACTAGTAAGCGTTCCTACCGCACTCCTATTACCACCAATTGGGGGTCTACCACCTATAAACTCAGATGGTAAAGGAACTCTATTTGCAACAGCCCCCCCAGCCCTACTACCAAATTCACCACCCCCTATGCCCACAGCAAGTTCGGCAGCTATTGTTGCAGTTTTCAAAGCACCCCTTGAAACAGGACCAAAATGTTCACCAGTTCTAGCACGTTTTTCAAGTATACTTTCTCCAATAAATTTATTTCGACCAAATCCTGCTCCTGCAATACCACCCAAAGTTCCCTTTTGTCCCACTCTTTTTGTTGGATTTAATAAACCACTACCAGTAAGAGCAGCATTGGTCGCAGCAACCTTTAATGTTTCTTTACCTGATCCAAAAAAAGTACGAAATCCAGCACTAGCATTTTTAAATGATTCTTTTCTAAAACCTTTAGTTGCTTTTTCACCAGTAATTGCTTCTGCCACAAGACCAGCAAAACCAAGACCAGAACCTACGACCCCTGCACCTAATCCAATTAAACTTTTAGCAGTACCTCTTACAGCTTCAGTAATACCACGACCCGCCCTTAATGGTGCAGCAATTAAACCCGGAACACCTTCAAGTTTTTCTTCTGGTGTGGTAAATGGAACACTTAATAATTTAGGAACAAGATTTTGTAATTGTAATTTCTTAATATTCTCTACATGTCTAGCATCACTTTGTTGTCTTAATCTTTTTTGTCTGTCACGTTCTGCATAAAATTTAGTATCTCTAGTTTCTTGTCTAGAAAATTCTTCAGATTGAAGATGGGCTGCTTCTATTCTACCCTTAGCATTTTTACCAAATAACAATCTATCCAAATCAGTAACTTCTCTCAATGGACCACCATGTTTAAAACCTTGAGCATTAAAGGCTTTTAAAAATCCTTTATTTTTTTGGGCTACGCTTTTACGTACAACAAATTCACCTTGTTGTAACATGGCTGGTATATTGTCAACACTACCACCGCGTGCCATTCCTTGTCCAGGAAAACCTCTAATTAAATCAGAAGGAACAACATTTCTCGCAGCATTTTTTATATCTTGTATGCTTTGTTCTAATTTAATACCAGAAATAAATACTCTATCGGCTTGTATTTCAATAATACCACCTTTAGCATCTATTGCTACCTGTTGTGCCCGCTCAAATTCAAGTATAACTTGTTTACTTTCGGCATCTTTTCCCCTACCTAGTGCAGATTGTTCTAATCTCTTGGCAAGAGGAGTTCCTGCCAATCCCAATTGATTAATTAAACCTCCTGTAACAAGAATATCAGCAGCTCTATCGATTTCTTTTGCCTTTTCTCGACCAGCTAATGGTGCAACAGTTCTGAACAACCCTATAACTTGTTGTAGTTGTTGTGGAGTTAACGTCTCACCCCTTTTTGCAGCAAAAAATAAACTAGCAGCTTTATTTGCTTTTTGAGGATTGAATAATAAATCTTCTGCACTTTTCAAAACATCTGCTTTACCCTTTTCAATTTCTGCTAATTTCTTTTGAGCAAACTGTAATTGGGCCGTTGCATCACTAAGTATTTTTAGTTTATTGGTATTATCATCAATGGCATTTATCAATTCAACTTGTTTAGATATATTTCCTCTAGATTCTGCCCCAGCCAAACGATCTTGTAATGACGAAATTACAGCCAATATAGCTCTAGGAGTTGTAGCATTACCCGACGAACCTCCACTTAAAGCTGCTAATTGTGCTCTACGCGGTGCATTAACATCATCTAGTGTTAACTGTCCACCACTCAATTGTTTTAATAAATTAATACCCGATGCTTTATTGCCTTGTAATTTAGCAAAATTTCCTCTTAATGAAGATACGGCACGAGCAAACTGTTCTGCATGTACAGTTACTTGTTCCAATTCTTTAATCATAAGTCCAAAAACTTTTTTACTTTCTTCTAATGCTTTTTTAGAAGCAGGATCAAAAAACTCATTTAAATTTTTATCAGCCAGAAAATCACTTATGGCTTGACCAGTAACCACCTCATTTGCTGAAAATGCTTTTTTAATAGCTGCTAAAGCAATATTTTCTGAAATAGCATCAAGCGTACCTGATTTACCAGCCTTTCTTATTTCACCTTGTAAATACGCTCTATTAGCTTCTGTGCCAACATCTGCAAGAACGATTGTCAAT
>SDBT01017348.1_pt1 | contig 11373 bp, 11 predicted proteins | sample 2277101 | NCBI WGS metagenome assembly SDBT01 (sample SAMN10404973, study PRJNA504765) | marine sediment metagenome | isolation source: marine sediment core GS10_PC15, 103 cmbsf | place: Arctic Ocean: Southern Knipovich Ridge | collected 2010 | reverse complement strand
CCACTCCAACGGTGGAAATCCCGTTTTAAAAAACTGTGTGATTAGCGGCAACTCCGCTCCCAGCGGCGGTGCGGTGTACAGCTACAATCCCGGCGATGTCGTTATTGTCGGATGTACCATCAGTTCAAATACTTCTTCGAGATCTGCAGGAGGTATTTACTGTTACCGTTTAAGCAATGTAATTTTGAAACAATGTATCCTCTGGAACAATACAGCGCCTTCGGCGGGAGAGATGTTTGTGGGTAACTCCGGAGGGCCTGGCTCGATTTCGATTTCATACTGTGATATTGAAGGCGGAAGTGATGATGTCGAGGCTGACGACGGCGGTATTGTAGATTGGGGTTCCGGCAACATAAACATTGACCCCGGCTTTGCCGGCCAGGACGACGTGCATCTGCCGGTGGATTCGCCCTGTATTGATGCCGGCCAGGCCGGTTTTGTGGTCGATCCCGGTGAAACCGATATCGACGGTGAACCGCGAATATTGGGTGAACGGATAGATATCGGCGCCGACGAAGTTAAGCAGGCAATAGCCGCCGAGATTAAGATTACTCCCAGAACGTTGAATCTTAACAGCAACGGTAACTGGATTAACTGCAGCATCACACTTGAGGACGATTCTGATGTCAGCCAGATAGATATCAGCAGTATCACCATCAATGGGAAAAGTATTCAGCCTGCGTGGTATAAAGTTGATGAAGAAGGACAAAAACTGCTTATAAAGTATGAACGCATCGGCTGGTCGGAATTGGAGAGCATGCTGAGTGAAGCTGAAGATTCAGGGTCAATGAGAGTCGAAGGGAGCCTTGACGACGGTTTAAAATTTGCCGGAAGTGACACAATCAAGCTCATATCTAAAGTGAGCAAAAAATAAGGCAGTCTATCCTATCTGAGCTTTTATATGTCCTTGCGAAGCTGCCGGATTATATCGATAAGGGCCTGTGTGCCGTCCTTTCCTCTGCCCTGACTCTGGAGGCTGGTGAGAAGTTCTTTTGCCAGTTCCGTCCCTGGCAGAGGCTGGCCTATCCGGCGGGCGTATTCAAGCACCAGTCGCAAATCCTTGAGTTGTAAATCAACCGTAAAGGCAGGCTTAAAATCCGCTGCGATTATCTTCGGGCCCAGAATTTTTAACGAATGACTTCCCGCGGCGCCGGCGGAGGTCGCCGCGAGTGTCGTTTCAAGATTCAGCCCGGCCTTTTCGGCAAAAGCCAATCCTTCAGCAATACTCATTATCGTGTGAATCACCATAACCTGATTTGCCAGTTTGGTCATCTGACCCGAGCCTAACGGCCCGCAGTGTATTATGGTTCTGCCCATGGCCGTCATAATGGGCCTGACTTTTTCGACCGTTTCTTCGGGTCCACCCATCATTATAGAAAGCTTACCCTCGATAGCTCCTATCTGACCGCCGCTTATCGGGGCATCGAGCAGTTGAACAGCTTTTTCGGCGAGTTTGGCACCGATTTGTCTTGTAGCTTCAGGTGAGATAGTTGACATATCAACACAAATCATCCCCGAATGTGCGGATTCAATAACGCCTTTTGGGCCAATCAATACCTGCTCAACATCCGGCGTGTCGGTAACACAGGTAATAACCACATCAGCGTTTTTTGCCGCCTCGGAGCAGCTTTGGGCCCACTGGGCGCCTGCTTCAATAACCGGCAGGGCCCTGGACTTTGTCCGGGAATGAACAGTAACCGGGAAACCCGCCTTGAGCAGATTCACAGCCATCGGCGCCCCCATTATGCCTGTGCCTACAAATGCGATTCTTTCGGTGCCCATACAACCTCTAATGCAATATCCCCAACCGTCGAAGCGTCGCTTTTGTCCATCGTCTTGACCGAAGCTGCGCACAGATAAGCAGAAGTATTACGATTATCCATAAGCCCGTAAATCTAAGGTAACGAAAGATTTCGAAGATTACTCCTAACGATACCTGCAAACGAGCAGGACAAAGCAGTTCTTCGGGTGTATAAACGGCGCCGTGGATTACGTTAGGAAAACGAAAGCACGTCTGCCAGGGTAACAGAAAAGCGAGAGCAAAAAGTGACTGAAAGAACGCCCGAGAAATATGATTTATTCCGCCGAGTCGGCCGGTCAGTGATATTTTTATACTCATAAAGAGTATAATGCAATAGAGCATGACCACCGGAATGAGAACGAAGTTGCAGCATTTGACAAGGTAAGCGACCAGCCGACATGAGGGGCGGTGTATCTGAAATACGCTGGTTTTTTTTTCGGCGTCATCGTCCGCTGCAGGGGCATCAGAGGATTGGCCAGGTTGGTCGGCCATTTCTTTCGTTACATGTTCGGCCTGTTCGGCGATCGTGTCTTTAGCAACACCGGCTGGTATCCGGTTGGCATCAAAAACAAAGTACTTCATAAACAACCCCGGAGCAGTTTCGGCGCCGGGGCCAAAGATTTGCGGGCAGTCGGTTTTGTCGATAAGACCTGCGCGTTCGAGCCAGAACACACCCTGAAGCAGCAGCAGGCAAGTTACGGCGATTATAAAGAGAAAATTCTTCATGGCTTTGAACGCACTTGCGGCTTCGAGACAGTCGGTGGTGTTGACAATATCGGTTGTTTTCTCATTTTCATTCATTTGTCATTCTCCCATTTCATACTGACTGTTTTGGATTTATTTGATTCTGCCGAGTCCATTTTGCGCTTTTCTACGGTTTTTTCAACATTTTCTTTTCAAAGAACCAAGAATATGATATGATAGTGGTTAAAGATTGCAATCTAAAATTTCCAAATTTTAGATGCTACCCTGCGAAGCAGCTTCTGCCGCGACGGGCGCGAGCACGGCGGGTCGGTTCCGGGCAGCAAAGCTGCTGCGAAGGATGGGTCGCTACGCAGCATAAGCGGCCGTTCTCGTTCATTTTAAGTTTTCACGAGTATTTTTCTTGCATTAGGCCAAGAGTTGCGTATATATTCTTATCCCGCACTTACAGGGTAAGTGCGGGAGTAAATTAACAGCCTGCCGCGACCTGCGCAGCACGGCGAGAAGGCAACAATTTCTGTACAAAAAGGTGGAATTATGCACCTGGTAAAGTGGATTCGAAAGAACCAACGAAAGATTATGACCTTTGTGGTTATTTTCATCATGGTGGCGTTTATAGGCGGGACGGCATTGCAGCAGATTCTGACGCGTACCAGCGGAGGCAATAAGGTATTGTGGTATTACGGTGACCAGGACAAGATAACAGCAAGAGATCGCTCTAATGCCCTGTCGGACCTTGCCATACTAAGAACGCTGGGCGTTGACAGGCTTGCCTTCGGAATGACCGACTTTAAGTTCCGTCTGCTTGGCCAGTTATTGTTTCCCGATTCAAACCGTGCTGTTATTGTAAGGGATCAAATCACTCAGGCCGTCCTGACGGGCCAATTCGAGGGCAGAAGCAGCGATATAGAGACTTTCTTCAACCAGGCCACCGGCAGGGGTGAAATCTACTGGTTTCTGCTCAATGCTGAGGCCAAAGAAGTTGGCTACGTAATATCAAACGAAGATGCCAAGAATACTCTCAAGCTGATAATACCGCGTCTTTTTCCCGACACTAATGCAGCCGAACTAATTAACTATATGGTTAAAAATAACCGCGTAACTGAAGAAAGAATTATCAGTGTCTTTACGGACTTTTTGGGAATATTGGGTTATGCTAAAATAGTTACGGTCAATGAAGATGTTACCCTCGACCAGATAAAGGCAACCATCGGACGTAAGGGAGAAGAAATTAATGCCGAGTTTGTCAAGATTCCGGGCTCGGCCTTTGTCGGCGACCAGCCCGAACCGACCGCACAGGAGTTGACCGATCAGTTCGTGAAATACAAAAAATATACCGCCGGGGCCATAAACAACCAGAATCCTTACCTCCTGGGGTATAAACTGCCCCCGCGAGTTCAACTTGATTATCTTGTCATAAAAACCGATGATGTGCGGGAGCAGATCGCCAAACCCACCCAGGAAGAGTTGGAAAAGTTTTATCAGCAGAATTTGAATAACCCGCAGTATCGGCGCTTATTTAAGTATGACCAGAATATTGACCCCAACAACCGGGCATCAGAGATTATATCGATGACACGAACTTATGCCGAGGCTTCAAGCCGAATCCGGGAAATAATGATACAGGAAGGAACAAACCGACGTGCTGATATGGTATTTAATGAGGCCCGAGAACTGGTCGAGGCCGGGTTTGCGAACCTAGATTTGGTCCTGGCCGATAGCACCGAGCTTAAAAAGTTTGCCGGCGATTACAAAGCTACGGCCAAAACCCTCAGTGAAGATTTCAAAATAAACATTTACTCCGGACAAACGGGAATGTTGACTATTAACGACATCACTCAGGATAAATACCTCGGATCACTTTCGATGCCCGGGCAAAGCTCTATACCTACCAGCCTGGCGGCGATTGCCTTTGCTGTTGATGAAGTTGGTTTTACAAGGCTTGGACGCTTCGATGCCCCAAAGCCCAAAATGTGGGAGAATATTGGACCGACCAGAGGCAGCTTCTCTTCAGAAGAGGGCACCTTTGAGTCCATAATTGTAATGGTGCGGGTGACCGATGCCCAAAAGGCGTCTGAACCGGCTGATTTGGATGTTAATTTCAGCACAAAGGGCGTCATTCTGGATGAGTCGGACCAGGACGGTGAAAGCTTTTACTCGGTTAAAGACAAGGTGGCCTATGACTGTAAACTTCAAAAGGCCATTGCTGTCGCCAAAACCCGTGCTGACGAACTGGTAAAACTCATCAGCGAAAAGAGTTGGGAGCAGGCTATTGACCAGTTTAATAAACAATACGTCCAGGACGACAGCGGCGCCTCGACAGCGATTTTTGAGCTTGATAAACTGTCCCAGCAGAGGCGCGTTTCTCTGGTTGAAATGAAGCAGGTCGAAATGCTCTTGGCCGATAACCCGCAAGCACGCCAAACTGCCCGTGACATATCAAACAGGAAACAACTGTTAGATAAGTTATATTCCCTCCTGCCGCAGGACCAGAGCGAAGTTCTGGATGTCAGGGCGGTTTTTGAGCTTAAGTCCGAGGCGAGCTACTACGTTGTCAAGGACATCTCCGGCCGGCAGGTGACCGAGGAAGATTATTACAAGGCCAAAAGTCTAATGGCCTATCAACTTGATATGGCAAGAGCTGACAGCCTGGGTATAATTCATTTTGGGCCGGACAATATAATAAAGCGGATGAATTTCAGACCAGCCCAAACCCAGGATGAAGAGTCAGCAAAGGACAATCTACAAACCCAAACAGGTGGAGCGTCATAATGTCAAAACGTTCAAATATAGACCATGGGCTTCTATTGTTGGTTGTGGGACTGTTCGGTTGGATAGTCCCCGGCGGCGGGTACTTTGTCATCAAGGAAAGAAAACGCGCCATTATAGTATTTGTCACCATCACAGCGACATTTCTGGTTGGACTTTATGTCGGTTCAATAGGAGTAATCGACTCCGTTGGCTCCTGGCCCTGGTACATTGCGCAGATTATGACCTCGCCCACGGTCGGTATGCTCGCTCGTCTGACGAAAACGGCAGGATACACCAGTTACGGCAAACCTAATGAAATCGGCCAGATATACACAAGTATTGCTGGAATGCTCAACCTCTTGTGCATTATCAGCTCCGTCTATATGGCTTATTGCGGCAGAGGAGAAATAATCGGAGAGGAGGAAAATGCTAAGTGAATTAGGTCTCATATCGGCAGCTTTCACCGCCCCCGAAACCATCGGGGTCGATCCGAAGTCGATGCTTTGGATGTTCCCTTTGCTTGCCTCAATAGCGATTGTGTATAAAGCAACCAAGACGCGTGTTATTTTCCTGCCAAAGTTCGCCAAGGCTGCCTTTGTCCTGTTCTGCACGCTCAGCGTTTTTCTGGTTCTAACCGCTGTCGTGCTCCATATAATTGTCTGGATATTGACTACGTGAAGCGATTAAGTGATCAGCCGGTTTTGTTCTCTTCGTCGAGCAGCCGCAGTTCGATTAGAGCATTATAAGCTGCTTTTTGTTCAGCTTCTTTTTTTGTAACTCCCCAAGCGCTCTTAAATCGCCGGTCACCGACGATAACAGCACATTCAAAACACTTGTTATGGTCGGGCCCTTTTTCATCCAGCAGTTCATAAGTCGGTGTAGTACTTAATTCCTGCTGGGCGTGCTGCTGGAGTATTGATTTGAAGTTATTCTGATGCTCCTGGGCGTCGGCCTTTTCAATCATCGAACCGAATATTCTAAGGATAAAATCTGTGGCGGCCTCGAATCCACCATCTAAATAAATCGCAGCTATAATCGATTCAAGCGCCCCGGCCGCTATGGAGCCGGACATCGCCTTTGTCGTGGCCATTCCCCTGCCGACCTTTACGAATTTTGCCAGACCAAGCTGATTTGAAATCTCCGCACAGGTTTTTCTTGATACCAGCGTACTTTTTATCTTGGTCAGGTCCCCCTCAAGATAATCAGGAAAATGACTGAAAAGTGCCTTGCACACAACCAGGGCCAAAATCGAATCGCCTAAAAATTCAAGCCTCTCATTGCTCAGGAGCCTGTTGTCGGCATAAGAGGAATGAGTAAGGGCCTTGGATAATAGTGAAAGATTTGAAAAGCGGTATTCGAGCAGTCGCTCAACCCGCCGCAAAATTTCTTTTTTCATTTGCCTGCATCCTGTTATTACAACTTCTGCAAGCAGATTACAAAAGCCGTTTCACCCGCGGCCTTGGTAATAGGCTTACCGATAACTTTCATCTATCCTGCATTATAGCAAAACAGATTATCCTGTCAACATTTTTTTTCGGTTTTGCTCATCCGCTTCCGCTGCCCGGCGGCATCACGGCGGTAACCGTGAATAACTCAGTTGACTATTTGCAGACCGGCTAAAGCAATGAACTGGTCATCGACGAATTCAAAAACACTGTCAAGACCCGTGAGCGAGAAAATCTTTTTGGTTCCGGGATTAACCGAGGAAAATACCAACCGATGGGCACAATCCCTCACTGCCTTACGGAGTTTCAAAAGCTTTGCAATACTCGATGAGGTCATAATGTCAATATCCGCAAAATCGACAACAACGTCACAATCGCCGTTCTCGGCAACCATAGCTGTTACCGTCTCGAGCTCCTCACCCATCTGTGGTTCCTTGGCCAAATTAATAAGAATTATATTGTCCGACCAGTTCTGAATTCCCATAAAGTTGTTCCTTAAGCATTTCTCCTAAACGGTCTTCTTTGTATCGGCTCCGCTGACCGATAAGTTAAACAAAATCTATCCTAAACACAGGCGGAGAGTTAAATGAGCCAACGTCTTTGATAGCTGCAGTTAAACTCACAGCCGAATCATATTATAGGACCTACTTGCCGCCCGATGCCGCCCTTGACAAACAGAGCCGCCGGCATAAGCAACCGGTCAAAGGATACTGAAACCAGGCCGCAACCGATATCCCCCCCAAAACGAGAGGCTGGGAAATCCAGACTTGACATTGAAGTTGACCATGATTCGGCTATACTTCTTTTATGGCACTAAAGATTTTATTGGTGAATCCGCCCATATATGATTTTGCGGCGTATGATTTCCGGCTAAAGCCGGCCGGATTGCTCAGCGTCGCCGGTCTTTTACGCGGCCAAGCCCAAATGCTTCTTTTTGACTATCTCGACCGCCTGCATCCCGAGGCAAAAATATCACCTAAAGATCGACGAAAAACTGATTTGTGGTCTTGCGGACCTTTTAACTCAAAAGAAACTGCAAAGCCATTCATTTTTTTAGAGATACCAAGATATTACCGCCGCTTCGGCCTGGCGAGAGAGTTATTCCTGGATTTCCTCATAAAAAACGGCCCATTCGATTTTGTGTTAATCCAGACCGTTATGACATATTGGTATCCAGGCGTAAGGGAAGTCGTAGAAGATATTCGCAGGATTTCTCCGGGAGCGAAAATAGTGTTGGGCGGTCCTTACGCGAGTATTTGTCCTGAACACGCTGGGGGTATCGGTGCCGACCTTGTAGTAAAGGGCTCTAATCTTGAGCCTTTGTGGGACCTGCTCAATATAACAGAGCCTAAATACCAGAGTCCGCTCTGGGAAGCTTATGACAGGTTAAACGTGGGTGTGCTAAAATTGAGCTATGGCTGTCCATATAAATGCACTTATTGCTGTGTTTCAAGGATATATCCGGGATTTGTACATCGGGGGCTGGATGAGTGTATCGCTGATGTCGAATTTCTTGGCGGCCTCGGAGTAAAGGAAATCGCCTTTTATGATGACGCTTTGCTGTATGAGCCGGGGGAAATATTTATACCATTTCTGGAATATGTAATTAAACAAAATCTACAGGTGAATTTTCATACCCCCAACGGTTTAGCGGCCCGTTATATAAGTGCGGATATCGCAAAGCTGATGGTAAAGGCGGGGTTTAAGACTTTTTACCTTGGGTTTGAGAGCGCTTCGGATAAATGGCAGGAGCAGACCGGCTCAAAGATTTTTGCAGATGAACTTTCTGAGGCGGTCAGGCATCTTAAAAACGCAGGAGCTGAGGCGCAGAATATTACGGCGTACCAGATATTGGGGCATCCCTTTTTCAAGAGTCAGCAGTTGGAAGAGTCGATGTATTTTTCGAACGGTTTGGGAATTCGTGTTATGCTTTCAGATTTTTCGCCGATACCGCATACGCCGGATGGAGAGTATTGCCGGCGATGGATAAACCTCGATGAACCCTTAACCCACAACAAAACAGCCTTCCCAATAACCCTCCTGGGAAACGACGAAGTCAACCGCCTCAAGGACCTTTGCCGAAAACTTAACCACAGGCTGAATAAATGATGAGGAAGCAATTTTTGTTTATGGTTTTTTATAGTTTTACAACTGCTCTGTAATCCAGCCCGGCCGATTCGTAAGAAAACCATCAATTTCAAGTTCTACATAATCAATTGCCTTATTGATATTGTCAGTTGTGCCGCCGTATATTATTTGGCCCGCAGATTTAACAGCCTCTACGAACGGTTCTGTAACCATTGAACTATGAACCAGTAAACCATCTAACCCGTTGTCTTCAACTATTTGGATTAATGCTAATTTTTCATTTTCATCTGTGATGCCTGTTTTAATCCAACATGCCGGGACAGTTGGCATAAGTTGTTTACAATTTACTACTGCATTTAGAACAAATGAAATACAAACCATTTGTGATATTTTACCGCTATCAATAATAATATCTTTAATGGCGTATAATACTGGAAGTGTTTTGGCATGACAGGCTTATCCAGCCGATGTTCTCTGCCCAGACGTAGCCGGTGAGCTTATCGCCTGCAACCTGAGTGCCGTCACCTGTATTGGGCTCGAAGTTCATCCACCCGACATTCTCACCATAAACATATTGCGAACCGTCCTCATACGGGTCAATATTCACGGTCTATTAAATTAATCGTTAGCTGTTCATGCCAACTTCTAAAACTACGGGTTATTATTGCACCAAATTAATGCGGAAGGAGGCAAAATCTTTCAAATCCACGTTACCGTTTGTGTCATAGTCTGCAAGACAGCATATTGGGTTTTCGTTAAGCCAGCACTCTACGAAAGTAGATAGGTCACTAAGGTCAATATCGCCATCATTGTCGAAGTCAAAAACAGCTTCGCAACCTTGTTCTCCAATCACAACGGTATAATCTTCGACCTCACCGTCGCAGGCCGGGCCTGTATAGCTCAAACCACCATAAGTGTCGAAACGGAAACGGCCATAAGTTACGCCCGGCGACGCCAAAGCCGGCACTGGAAATGTGAGGTTGTTGAGCCCGGCGTTAAGGAGTTGGTTTGTGAATATCTGGTCAACTGCATCATCCCAATCGCCGTCGGCATTGAAGTCGAGCCACGCGTTGAGTAACCCAGTTGTTGACGCAGTCACATTAACCGTCGCGCAAGGGTCACCTGGGATAATAAGCGAGGTAAAAGTTACGCCATCTTCGTCGTCATTACCGTCATTATCATCGCCCAGCGCCAGCGGACGGGGTTGGCCGTTCAGCTCGGTGTCTACGGTGGAACCAAGGTAAGCAACTCCATCAACGGTGTGCCTTGCGCCATCACTGGCCAGAAACGTTGGGTATGTAGGGTCAAGCGAATCTCCGTAATCCAGTTCATCACTTGTTTCACCACCATAACCCACAATTGCATGCATACCGCTCACACCATCAACATGAAGCTCAATAAAATTATTATTTGGGTCATCTTCCAAATTCCAATTAGCCAAACCATCAGCAATAATTTGCCTTATCCGAAAACCATCTTTGTTTGTTCCAGGAATATAACCTCTCCAGCTTTCGTGCCTATGACCAGACACACATAGAATCACACTATGCCCTTTTAAGATATTCTGCACCTCCGTATTATTCTGAATTGCGGTTATACCACCACTGCCGATAGATTGGTGAGTGTATATAATGCTCTTTTTACCTGCTGCATCTGCTGTTGCGAGGTCATTATCAAGCCAGGCCAATTGTTCAGGCGGTACAGTTTGGTCACCTATTTCATTTCCTGTAAAACATGGGTCGCCATAAGGTGTACCATCAGCCCCGAACTGGCTGTCCAAAACAACATGATGCAAATTTCCTGTATTAAACGAGAAATAATAAAGCCCTGACGCACCCGCCGTAAGTTGCTCTGAAACTAAATTACTTTGTTCAGCAGTCGCAACTGCAAAATATTCTGCTTTTGTTGCATAACCTGATTCCATATCGTGATTGCCTAAAACAAAAGCCCTGGGAATCGAATCATTGCCATCGTCCCAAGTTATATTCATCTGGTCGATAATAGCCATATCTATCAGAGAAGAATGAATATAATCTCCCAAGTGAATAATCAAATCGCAGTTATCTGCTTTAAATTGGGTAATGGCTTCTCGAACTTTCGGAATCCCATCTCGCGGTGTTACATAACCAACATCATCTGCATTTCCCCAATGTATGTCTGTCATCACACCTAATTTCTGTACCCCTGCATCGGCAACTAACGTAAAAGACACGAATATCACCACTACCACAAAAATTGAGTTCTTTCTCATCACTCTACCTCCTCAAAAAAATGCTATCGTTTTACTGCACTACTGTCCCGTTATAAGTCGAATAATCCGGGATTTCCCAGATAACATTTTATATTCTTGTTCAGCTATGCCGCTGAGCCTCATTTTTGAGATTGGGATCGGCAAAATATACCGGCTCTGCTTTAATCTGTACCGATATTGCTAATAATAAGGCGGCAAATAGACAGATAGATCCTTTCATCATCCTCGTCTCACAAAGCACGGTATAAAACCTCCAACTTACATTGCAATTATAGCATTTACATCTTAATTTGTCAAGAATTTTTATATTTTAAAAACAGAACTTTGCACAGTGT
>SDBT01017347.1_pt1 | contig 11373 bp, 6 predicted proteins | sample 2277101 | NCBI WGS metagenome assembly SDBT01 (sample SAMN10404973, study PRJNA504765) | marine sediment metagenome | isolation source: marine sediment core GS10_PC15, 103 cmbsf | place: Arctic Ocean: Southern Knipovich Ridge | collected 2010 | reverse complement strand
AAGCCGTTTCCTTGCGGCTCTAGTTTTTGCTTGAGCAGAAATAGCCATTCTGGATGGGTAAAGTCGCCTGTGGCTAGAAGTCGTATTCCCTTTATCTTGGCCCAGTAGGCAAGGGTATCCAGAGCCATCTTCCGGGAAGTGGCTCTTGAGAATTTGGAATGGATATGAAGGTCAGCTATGTACTTCATCGTAGTTGGACTAAGTTTAAGAAATAAAGAATGACATTTCAAGAAAAAGAATAATAAAATAAAAATCAAGAGGTTAGATGGAAGTCCAGGCATAAATTTGCAGGGATTTAATAAATCAAAGCCATCTGAACGAACACAACTACTTTTAGCTCTGTAACGAAAAGTGGCCTAAATAGTTATCAATCGAACTTTTAGAGGGTATCTGAAATCCAAAAAATTGTATTAAATTCATAAAATTGGATTAAAATCCATCTTAGCCAAATCTGAAAATTTGTATCATATTGAAAATAAATAAATTATATAAAATGAATTTTTGGCATATATCTTGCTCTATATATAATAAGACGTTTTCAAAAATATCAAATCAATTAAGGGAGGTGAAAGATCGGATAAGAAAAAAATTAAGGCTAAGGTGGAGTAAAAATTTACTCCAGAGATGGGAATTTATTTAAACACACGAATTTAAGGAGATTAATTCAAATGAAAAAGATTTTAGCTTTTTCAACTTTATTGCTGCTGCTCAGTGTAAGTTTAATCTTTGCTCAAAGAACAACTGGAATGATTGAGGGAATCATCTACGATGAAGAAGGGAGTGCACTGCCAGGTGCAATAGTGGCAATCTCAGGTCCGACAATCGCCGAAAAGACTCTCGAATCGAATTTGAAGGGAGTGTATCGCTTTCCTGCCTTACCCCCTGGAGAATACACTCTTATGGTAACTTTGCCCGGGTTCAAAAAATATACCCAAACAAGAATTCTCGTTGCAGTAGAGCAGACGATCGTCGTCAACATCACTCTTGAAGTGGGTACGATTGAAGAGGAGATCACAGTTATTGGCGAATCACCAGTTGTTGATTTGACCTCATCCAGGTTGACCACCAATGTGAGAAAAGAATATTTTGACAAATTACCTAAAGGAAGAACGTATCAGGATATGGCCTATCTGGCTCCTTCGGTGCAGCCAGATCGATGGGGCATTGGTATGTCCGGAGCGACTGGCGCAGAGAATCTGTACATTATTGATGGGATAAACACCACAGATATAGAAGATGGCACTCTCGGAACTAACCTGACTTATGAGTTCATCGAAGAAGTTCAGATCAAAACAGGAGGATATGAAGCTGAATTTGGTGGTGCTATGGGTGGAGTTGTCAATGTCATTACCAAGAGCGGAACCAATGAGTTTCATGGCGGAGCATGGTTCAATTATCAGAATGACGGCTTCTACGGCGAACCAACAATTGGAATCTTTGGCGACGGAGCCATTGATGATTTCAGTTACTATGACTTTGGGCTCAGCTTTTCAGGGCCGCTAGTCAAAGACAAAGTCTGGTTTTTCCTCGGAGGCACACCCAGTTTTCGGACAACTCATTATAGTCCAGAAAATGCTTGGACTGGAGAGACACAAACCTTTGATGAGACGAGAAACACATACTATTTCTCAGGAAAGCTGACCTTTGAGGTTAGTCCTGGTCATAAAATCACAGCCAGTGTCTTCGGTGATCCGCTAAAAGGTGAAGGTGAAAACCCTGGTACTTTGAGAGATTTTGATGATTGGAAACAATACGCAATTGTCGACTACACAGGAGGATCTTACAATTTTGGCCTGAAGTACGATGGACTTTTTGGATCCGATTGGCTCGTGCATGGACTGGTCGGACTCTACCGTGACGTAACCAAGGAGATACCCCAAGACCTGGATAAACCCGCGATCTATTTGGAGCAGGGGTATTTAGGATATCCTGTCGATTATACGTTTGGTGGCCGTGGATGGTATACTGACCCTTTTACTAAAAAAAGATGGCAGGCTAGTCTGGATCTAACCAAATACACGGGAGCCCATACCTTTAAAATAGGAGGTCAGTTTAACCGTGCAACCTCACTCAGAGAAGACGCTTATACGGGTGGTTACTATCGGGTGATTCGTCCACTATCTGGATATTATAGAGACAGATGGCGTATTACTGAAGGAGAATCTTACACTGATATCTTTGCTCTCTTCTTGCAGGATAGCTGGAAAGTCACAGATAGATTGACTGTAAATATCGGAGTCAGGGTAGAAGATCAGAATATACACGCCAGTGACAAATCAAGATTCCAGGTTCCGGGCGGATCGATTATCCACTGGACGTTATTTGAACAGATTTCTCCTCGGCTTGGATTCACCTTTGATATTCTTGGTACAGGAACTTCTAAGCTCTTCGGTTCCTATGGCCGTTTCTTTGAAATGGTTCCACTGGATATCAATAACCGTCAGTTTGGCGGTGAATATGACATACAGTACCGCTACGATATAGACCTCGGTGATCCTCTCACAAATGTTCCAGATAAATCAGAGTCATACAGTATCTGGGAGGCGGGAAGTGGAGCTTCAGAATTCCCAGAGCCAGATGAGGCGAATAAAGGACTTAACGCACAATATGTGGAGGAATTTATCCTTGGGTTTGAGAATCAATTCGCCACGGATCTCTCTGTGAGCATTAGAGGAGTCTGGAAGAGACTGGGGGAGGTAGTCGAAGATGGTTCCTTTGACGGCGGTTCCGTTTATTTCCTTTTCAACCCTGGAACACACTTTATTGAGGGAGAAATCAATGAGGAAACAGGCCAACCTAGAGAACTCTACGTGGATGCTTTCCCTGCAGGCGAGAGAGACTACAAAGCACTAGAAATCATGCTCAACAAGAGATTCTCCAACAATTACATGGCCACCATCTCCTACACTTACGCTCAACTCAGAGGTAACCATCCTGGCTTGGCCTGGGAGGAATATGGTCAGTTAGATCCCAACATCACGGCTCTTTTTGACTTCCCTGAATTCCTGTACAATGCCGATGGTATATTACCTAACGATAGGCCTCACCAGTTTAAAGTAGACGGCGTCTACGTCTTTCCAAGCGCAAGTTTCCTGAAGGGTCTCTCGGTTGGGACCTCATTCAGATTTAGGTCAGGACAGTCATTGACCATGATGGGATACAACGCGTGGTACGGCCGAGTGGCTTGCCTGTCAGAGAGAGGAGCTGATGGTCGATTACCGAGTTATTACCAGCTTGATGCGCATCTGGGTTATGATCTAAGAATTGGAGATAGATACAAGATTGGATTCACTTTAGATGTATTCAACATTTTCAACACGAAGATAGAGATTCGTAGAGATCTTGCCTATTTGCGAGATACTTATTTTGGAACCCCAGACACTCTGATGCCTTGGGACTTCAACCTCACTGATTATCCAGAACCTGATAACGAGTATTACGGAAAGGGAATATGGTACCAGGACCCCATTCGATTGAGACTGGGAATCGTGTTTAACTTCTAAGTCGACAGCAGAGGCAGAAATAGAAAGCCCTGAACCGAGCCCATCGGTTCAGGGCTTTTTTTATCAAAAATTGCATATTTTTGAATATCACATTCGATTTTATTACTTTCCTTCGAATTACTTAGCCTCTGGCTTTTTATCATAGTTATTCGATTGAAAATAATAACGGGCATAGCTTGAATATCTCAAATAGATATTCTTAAAGGGGATGATTCGACCCAAAAAAGTTTTAGTTTAAACTCTATCAATTTTATTTAATTTTTTGAAAATTGAGATTCTGAGTCGAATGCTATAAAATGAATCCAAACATAAAAATGACCAAAAGAAAAGAAACTTCCCATGGTGATAAAGCTCAAAAAAAAGCTATAACCAAAAGATTTTTATCTTGCTTCGTTTATATCATTGTTGCTGTTCTATTCGTTTTTTTACTTTTTCTTTATCCTTCCTATTTTAAGACGGAAGATACGGTTGTTAAGAATAAGGATTTGAACGTGTTATTGATCACCATCGACACTATCAGGGCAGATAGAGTGGGATACAGCGGATATGATATTGAAACACCACATCTGGATTCACTGGCTCATGGAGGGGCTCGGTTTATGAATGCTATCTGTCAGGTTCCTCTCACTCTCCCTTCTCATGCCTCCATTCTGACTGGAACCAATCCTCCCTTTCATCAGATTAAAAATAACGGCACGTATTATTTAAAGGAATCTTTCAAGACCTTGACTGAAATTCTTAAAGAAAAAGGGTACCAAACAGCAGCTTTTATCGGAGCCTTTCCTTTGGACTCCCAATTCGGTTTAGATCAAGGTTTTGATATCTATGACGATGAATTTAGGAATCCTGACCATTTGAAGGGATACGAACCGCAAAGAGTAGCTGAGCAGGTTTATGATCCCTTCGCATCATGGTTCGAACTGAAGGCCGATAAGGAATTCTTTGTCTGGGTGCATTATTACGATCCTCATCTTCCTTATACTCCGCCCTCACCATTCGATACCAAATACAGTTCTTCCTATGATGGAGAAATTGCCTATACAGATGTTTATGTTGGAAAACTCGTGGAATTACTCAAGGAAAAAGGAATTTATGAAGAAACCCTCATAATAGTAGTTGGTGACCATGGGGAAGGATTGGGAGACCATAGAGAAGATACTCATGGGATTTTTCTGTATGATACAACCTTAAAGGTTCCTCTCCTATTTCACTCACCCAGTGTAATTCCCAAAGGACTTGAGATAAATAAACAAGTGAGAACCATAGATATTTTCCCAACCATCTTAGAAATATTGGAAATAGATGTTCCTGAATTTTGCCAGGGATTAAGTTTGATTCCTCTTATGGAAGGAAAAAATTTAGAAATTGAATCTTATAGTGAAACTTACCTTCCTCTTTTAGCTTGTGGCTGGTCGGAATTAAAAGCATTAAGAACGAATAAATGGAAGTTCATTCAAGCACCTAAGCCAGAGCTTTATGATTTAGAGAATGATCCTTTTGAAGAAAATAATCTAATAGAAAAAGAGGTGGCTCATCAGTTGAAAAAGAAGTTAAAAGAAATAGAGAAAAAAATATCTTCTCCCGAAGATAAAGAACCGTTCAAGAGACTTACTCCAGAAGAACAGGAAAAATTGGCGGCTTTGGGCTATATTGGAGGAACTGGTTTTGATAAAATTAATATGCAGTCAAATATTGATGCCAAAGATAAAATTCATATATTTGAAGAAACCTTAAAGGCTGAATTATCCTTATCTAAAGGAGAACCGGAAAAAGCAGAGGAAATTTTAAAAAAATTGGTCGCTCAAGAACCTGAAAACCCTATGATTCATCATTTCTTAGGGAAAGCATACCAGAAATTAGAAGAGTGGGATAAATCAATAGAAGAGTTTAAAAAAGCCTTAAGAATAAGTCAAGATGATATCTATTCTAACTATTTCTTAGCTGTCAGTTATTATAAAACAGGAAGGAAAGAAGAAGCTATTAGAGAGGCTAAGATTGTTTTATCTTTTTTGGGTAAACATTTTAACTCATTACTATTGTTAGCAGATATTTATGGAAGCTCTGGAGATTATAAAGACTCAGCAATGTATCTCCAAAGAGCAATTAAAATAGAGCCGGATAACCTAAATCTTAGGCTCCTCTATGCTGATTATTTGACCCTGGCCAAGGAGTATGATGAAGCTTGTGCTGAATATAGACATCTTTTGGATAAAACGCCTGGTAATCCGGAGGTGTATCATAATCTAGGAATGCTCTGTTATTTTAAAAATGATTTTGAAAAGGCAATTAAATATTTCCTTAAAGAAATTGAGCTCCGTATAGACCCAAATTCTTATTTTTTCTTAGGAATAGCTTATGGAAAGTTAGATAAATATAAAGAAGCAATTAGCTATTTAGAAAAATATTTGGATTCTCTCCCTCTTAGCGATATTGAAAAGAGAAAGAAAGCTGAATCAGCTATTTTATTCTTTAAATCAAAGTTGCCTTAGAGACTACTTTTTCTACTTGTCTAAATATTCAATGATATTCCGGGCAGCTGGTGCGTCTGGAGATTCTGGTTCTATTTCGAGGAATTTCTTCAAATTTTCTTTCGCTTTTTCATAGTCACCCTTATTTAAATAAGCGTATCCCAATTTTAAATAAGGCTTTCCCCAATCAGATTTTATTTGTTTTGAGAGTTCAAGATAATGAATAGCTTCATCTATCTTATTGTTGGAAAAATATATTTCACCTAGGTTGTAGGCTAATGACTCATCTTTGGGGTAGATATCAATTGAGTTTTTGAAAAATTTTTGAGCAGTTTCGTAATCTTCTTTTTTTAAATAGCATTCACCTATTGCAGCCAGAGCTTTGGCCGCAATTTCATTATTGCTTAAATCTTTTTCTTCTTTTTTAACTCCTTCTAAAACTTTATCATATTCTTCCATAGCTTTATCCAGCTCACCTTTTTCTTTATAGCAATTTCCAATATTAAAATGAACTTGATAGACACTCGGGTTCTTTTGAAGAAATTGTTCATAGAAAGAAGCAGCATCATCATACTTTTTTTCAGCAAAGAATTGATCCCCCTGTTCAAATAAGCTTATAGCAGATTCATCTTCTATGGTCGGCATCTCAGGTTTTTCCATCTTTTTTAAAGTAAAAGTAACTGGGGGATTTCTCTCTAATTGCTTTACGCTTATATCTTGGTAAGCTGGATAGTAGCCTTCTGCCGAAACAGCGATTCTCCACATTCCAGTTCCTAAGCCTAAAATAGCCCATTCTCCTTTTTTATCAGATACGGTTTCAAAACTAATATTTTTGTATCTTAAACTTATAGCTTTTATTTTTGCATTTTCTATTTGATTGCCTATTTCATCTTGAATTATTCCGTTAATTCTTCCTCTTCCTTTTCCCACCTGAGGAGAAATATAATTTGTAATTAACAATAGGATAAAAATTGTGATAAATAATTTCCAAATTTTATTTAATTTCATTCTATCCTCCACTATAAATAGTCTTGCCCATTTATGCTAGTATCGAAGGGCTTAAGGTTGCCAGTTATTTAATTTCAAATCCTATATTTTGGTTAAGAAAATATCAGCTTTCTTCCAGGCCCAAAAATGATTTTGTCTTCTAGCTTATTTTATCTTAAAAAAGGTGAGAACTCAAATATCATGCCAAGTTTGCGTGGTTGTATTTTTTTTGCTATGATATAATCGATTTTACTAAGGAGAATAGAGGATAATGAAAAGTAAATATTCGTTATATATGTGCTTGTTTTTTATAATTGGCATTATGATTCAATCTCTTCCCTCATTCGGGTTACAAAATATACGAAATCTTGACGAGACCGAAAGAAGAAGGTTTGCAGCTAATTATACTAAAGCCAGGAAGTATTACCTTGAAGGTAAGAAATGTATGAAACAAGGGAAAATAGATAAAGCCCAGGAGAAATTTTTAAAATCAGTGGAAACAGCTCCCGGCTTCGCTGAATCTTACGTTGAGATAGGCAACATATATATGAAAAAAGGGATGTACGATGAAGCCATTGAAGAGTATAACAAAGGAGCTGAGGCTTATTTAAGATTAGAGGCTTATGTCTCGAGAGTAATAATAGCTAAAACAGCTGATCAAAGAGAAAATGATGTCTTTTCTCGTGACCTTTATAGAGATCTACACAAAAGAGAATTTACAATCCCTTCTAAAATTCGTCTCTTTTTGGGAGGAGCCTACTTTAGAAAAGGTATGATGAATGAGGCATTAGAGCAGTTTAATAAAGCAATCGGGATTGATCCTAGATATGGAGAAGCCCATAATAATTTAGCTGTCGTCTATTTTCTGACCAAACAGTACGATCTTGCTTGGAAACATCTGAGATTGGCTGAAAAATTTGGAGCTAAGGTGAACCCTAAGTTTGTTGAAGATTTGAAAAAGGTTTCCCCTGATCCAGAGAAAAACACTAAAAAGAAGAAAAAATAAGTTATATTTTCTTCACTCCAATTATGAACAATATGAAAAAGGAAAAATGAAAAAGTTATTCCGAGTTTCTCATCTAAATACTAAATTTCAATTCTTTTTCTAACTTCTTATCCTCGGTTTTATTCTCCAAGATAGCTTTAAGAGAGTAACTTCCTTCTTTAAGTTGAAGGGGAATTTCAATCACGTAATTTTCTCCAAATAATTTCATAATTTCTTCGTCGGTGAGGGAAATTTTGTACTCTTTTTGATATTGCCAGATTTCTTTGCCAGAAGAATCAAAAATTTCCAAAGATAATCCAAAAGTGGTTTCTAATTTATTTTCTTTTTCCACAAACCAGATATTTTTATAAGGAATTTTTGCCAAAATAAAAGCTTTTTCCCCTTCTGTTTTTTTTACTGCCAATTTAAAATCAAAAAGTTCTTCCTTAAATTTTTCAGGGTTTTGCAGAGCTAACTGGGCCATGTTTATTTCATAAAGAGCCCAAGTAGATGGTCTTTCTAAAGTGTATTCGCCATCTCCAGTATGATCAATGAATACAAGGCGAATTTGATATTTTTTATAGTAAATCCAAGATTCTGAAGACTTTACACGTGAATATTTCCCAACTGGTTGTGCATATCTTTCATCGGGAGGTCCTAGAAGCATGTAAATTCGTCCTCTATCCTGTATATAGCCTAGCTTTCCACCTCCTTGAAATAGCTTGTTTGCCATTTCGATTTTATCTAAATATTCTGCCTTAAATTCATTTTCTTCAGTTAAAGGAGTAGGGTCTCTCCTTTTCCAGAAATTTTTAATAAAATTTTCTCTTTCAGATGGAGGAAGTTCCAACATAATTTTCTTTTCTTCTTTAGAAATAATATATCTCACGGTGGAATAAAATTCTCGACCTTCTGGATCTAATTTGCTTTCTAGCCTGATAAGTCTGCATGAAGCGATAGAAAAAGAGGATGAGAGAAGGGAGAATGCAAGAAGTATTTTTAATAAAGAGGGAATTTTCCTTTTCAAGTTATTCTTTCCTAATTGAATCCACAATTTTTTTAATTGCCTTCTGTTTTGGATTTATTTTTAAGGATTTTTCCCAGGCAACAAGAGCTTCTTGCGTTTTTCCTAATTTATAATAGCATTCTCCTATTGAGTTGAGGATATTCAAGTTTGTTCCGTGATGAACAAGGTATTCTTTGTAATAGGAAATTGCTTCTTCTAAATCTTCTAATTTCTGACAGGCTATGCCTAATAAAGCCAAAAACTCATATTTTTTCACTTGAGTTTTTATAAATGGTTTTAGAATTTCTTTTATTTTTTTGTATTTTTTTGAATGAAAGAGAGCTCGGGCATAATCATAGGAGAATTTCAAAGAGTCTGGATTTTTTCGATAGGCATTCTCTAAAAGAGGAATTGCTTTAATAATCTCCTGTTTATTTAAAAATTGATTTCCTAAAATATTTGAATAAATCGGATTAGTCGAGGAAAATGAAACTTGAGATAAGATCCAAGGTCTGGGCAAAGACGCTGAAAAGGAAATAAAGAAATAATCTTGTTCAAAGAGAACTTCGCTTTTATTCTTGTCAAGAAGGGAAACTTTTATTTTATATGCAGCGGGTGAGAAATTAATTAAACTAATTTCCTCAAAAAAATTTGGAGCATCTTGATATTCCTTTATTTTTTTTGTGATTGAATGAACCTTTTTTTCTTCTTTATAAATAGAATATTCTAAAATCCCATTTTCTTTAAGCTCTTCATCTAAACCATGAATTTGAAAGAAAAGATATAAACTATCTTTAAGAGAAAAATCATTTCGAGGTGAAGGCACAAGCTGAGTCTTTCCAATCAGAAAGGGTTTATTTTTTTCTTCATATATTGAGTTCTTATCGACCTTATAAGCTAATATTAAAGAACTCATTTGGAGAGAAGAACCTTTTGTGATTGTGATATCTTTCTCTATGGAAGTAAATTCTTTGGATACGGTATTTTTTAAAAGCAAATTAAATTTGTAATTTCCCTCAATTAGGGGAAACATATCTTGAAGACTGAATAATTTTGTTTTTATTTTATCTAATTGATCCTTGTTGAATTCAATCGGAAAAGATTTTCTATATTGAAATATTGTTTTTCCATTCAAATCTGTGACCATTCCATTAGCTTCAAGAGTGGTGTAAAATTTGTTTTCATATTGTTCGATTGAAAGCTTTTTTGGTTCAACAGCATAATGAACAAAGAAGATTCCTGATCTATCTCTAATCACTCTTACTAAAGAATCGTTATCTATATAATTGGCTGTGTATTCCACTTCAATAATGTCTTTATATTTTAAGAGTTTCTCAGCGTACGCAGTTTCTATTTTTTTATAAGGAAAGGATGGAATTTTGGCCGAAACCAAAACATCAGAAGCAAAAGAACGGAAAGAAGGATCAAACTGCTCACGTGTACCTGGAATTAAGGAAAGAGAAATCCTGGCTACGTTAGGTTCGATGTGCTTCAGTTGATTATACGTAGCAGTAATATCATAAGCGTTACCCATAAATCCTGCGATTAAACTCCCTGGCCCATCTTTTATGGGGCTATACAAGACATGATCTCCAACACCATTTCTTTGGTAGAATACAAGGTTAAATTGAGGAGGAAGGCCAAGAGCAGGGTCTCCAGCGTAAGCCCATATTTGAGTAGGATATAGTTGTTTCCGGCCTTCATATCTTTCAATATCTTGTGGAGGACCTAAAATAATATAAATTCTTCCACGATCTGTTCTCCAACCAGCTTTTACAGATTCTCGACCAAACCAGTTATTGGCATAGTTAATTCTTTGATAATGTTCTTCTTTGAATTCGTTTTCAAGAGAGCCAGGAGTCGGGTCCCTTTGTTTCCAGAAAGCTTTAATGAATAAATTCCTTTCTCTATCTGATTCAAGCCTCAGATAAACTTCTTTTTCTTTGGGTGTAATGATATAGACGACTTCCTGCTCGAGCCATAGGCGATATTTTTCAGGAAGATCCTTAGGTGATTTTTTTCCTTGTCTAGGAAAAGCTAGAAGAAATGAAACTGAGAAAAGGATCATTAATAATATGAATTTTTTCCTCATGTTAATAATTTTATTATATCCATAGATTATCTTCAAGTAATCATCTTCGATACCCTTTCCTCTGAGGATGGATTTAATCTCATGAATCTTGTCCAAGATTTAAGGAAAGAGAGAAAAATTGCAAAGAAAATAAGAAACCACAACGAACACGTTAAGGACGAATCTCTGTGTCCTCAGGGATTAAATTTGAAAAGAGGGAAAGAGGATTTGTTATTTTACTTCAAAATCGATAGTTTTCGTTTCAGATTTTCCCGATATCTTATCTGAGATTTTTAAGGAAAGAGTATACTTGCCGGGCTCCAAGTTTCGGGTTTCCGTCCGTTCGCCTTCTT
>SDBT01017346.1_pt1 | contig 11373 bp, 14 predicted proteins | sample 2277101 | NCBI WGS metagenome assembly SDBT01 (sample SAMN10404973, study PRJNA504765) | marine sediment metagenome | isolation source: marine sediment core GS10_PC15, 103 cmbsf | place: Arctic Ocean: Southern Knipovich Ridge | collected 2010 | reverse complement strand
TCTGTTTTTTTCCGTCTGTTTGATGATTATAATTTTTTCTACCAATTAATATATGTCGACAAAGATGGTAAATGGAGAGTATTGCTAGAAGAAACTGAGGAATTACTACAATTAGAGAAGACGTTACATAAACATGATTTACACCTCATCGTTGTAATAGAAGAAGATCAATGTAGTGTATATCATTATGCATAAAGTAGAGACATCCACGAGTTAAATCCCGCTTATATAATTATCAAACCGACTGAGCTATTTATTTTGTAGTAAGTATAAAATATAGAGTTTTAAATATTATGATAAAAGTTATGTCGTTTTGGTTTATAAAAAAATATCCCTTAATGACTATTTCCTGGTTCCTGAGGTGAACGAATCCGGCCTCAATAAAAGGGAGTATTAATGTATGTTCATTAAAAAACTTGAAGTTAAAAACTTCAGATCTATTCGAGATTCATTTATGGATTGTAATAATTTATCTGTACTTTTGGGTCGGAATGGAGCGGGTAAATCTACTTTTCTTCATGCTATCGATTATTTTTATGATGTTGCAGCTTCATTAGATGATGAGGATTTCTTTGAACGTGATACCGAACTTACAATTGAAATTAGAATAACATATGGTGACCTTCGCGAGGAAGAGATAGAAGAATTTAGACCTTACATTCAAGGGAAAATATTAATTGTTACAAAAAAAATGAAATATGAAAATAGTAAAATCACTCAAAAATATTTTGCTGCTATTCGACAAATACCTCAATTTGCAGAGATTCGTAAAATTACAGGCAAGAGGGATCGTGTCACTGCATGGAAGGAATTTGTAAGAACGGCTGAAATTGAAGATCTATCAGAAAATGTTAAGAGTGCAGATCAGGTTGATGATTTGATGTTAGAATATGAGAATTCTCATTCTGAATTGATGCAACCAATAGAAAAAGAAGAACAATTTTTTGGACCAAAAAATATTGGTGGTGGTAAGCTAGATAAATATACTAAGTTAGTGTTTATCCCAGCAGTTCGAGAAGCTTATGATGAAATAAGCGGAAAAAAAGGTGCCGTATATCAACTACTAGATATGATTATACTAAGGAAAATAAATGCAAGAGAAGATATACAAAAATTTAAGTCTGAATATGAATTAAAAATAAGAGAATTATATAGTTCTGAGAACTTAACTGAATTACCAGAATTAGGTATGTCAATTTCTGAAACTCTGGAAAAATTTGCCCCTGGATCAAAACTACAACTTGGTTGGGATGAAGTTACTCCACCTACAATACCTTTACCATCGGTTAAAGCCACTTTAATAGAGGACAATTTTGAAGGTGATATAACTCATAAAGGCCATGGATTGCAAAGAGCTTTAATCGTTACATTATTACAACATTTGGCAATGGCGATACCAGAAAGAATAGGTGATATTAGTGATGAAGTAGAACCAAGTGAGTCATTGGATGATAGGTTTAGCATGCCTGATTTGATACTAGCCTTTGAAGAACCAGAATTATATTTACATCCTTCTCGGTGTCGATATCTTGCCAATTTATTACTTCAGTTATCCGAGAATCCTGGTACAGGTTTGGGCTCTAGTAATCAAATATTTTATACGAGTCATTCACCATATTTTGTTGATTTGCATCGTTTTGATAAAATTCGAATTATACGGAAAATCTCTTCTCCTGATTCAGAAGTACCTCAAAGTTATGCTAACGCTTACTCTTTGGAAGGAGCAGCATCTGAACTCGCACGAATATGTAATACTGACACCAGTGAATTTACTAGGGAAAGCTTTAAGGTTCGAGCAATGTCGGTAATGAATACGATTGTCAATGAAGGATTTTTTGCCGATGTTGTTGTGGTTGTTGAAGGTATTACTGAAGTTTGTACGCTATGGAATTTGCAAGAAAAATTAAATAAGGATTGGCATCGCTTAGGAATTGTTGTTGTTCCGGCAGGTGGAAAAAATAATTTAGATAGACCGGTTGTAATTTTTCGAGGTTTGGTAATACCAACATATTTTATTTTTGATGCTGATAGTGATTCAATAGGAAGGAGTAGCGAGGAAGAAGCAAAAAAAAGAAATCATATATATTTAAGGCTTGCAAATGCAGAAATTGAAAATTTTCCTGATACACAAGTGCATGATAATTGGGCTGTTTTTAAGGTTAATCTTGAAAAGTTATTAAAAAATGAAATTGGTAATGATAATTATGTTTCTATAAGGCGGGAAGTAGCCGAAGAAATTGGGCACGATGATATTGAACGTGCTTGTAAAAATATGGAAGGAGCATCTCGATTTATTGAGAAAGTATATGATAGAGGATTCAGGAGCGAAACTTTAGAGAAAATTATTAAAAAAATTACTAATCTACGTTCTTTATAGATGATGTTGAGACCGGCTTCGTACAACACGTTGTAACCGGCTCGGCATTATACAAAAAGGCTTCGATTGCAGCAGGAACCTTAAACGAACTGATCCTGTTTTTTCTAATTAAGGGCATGATATGAGTATTAGTGGAGGTTGATCATGAAAGCGTTTGTTTTGTTCTTTTTCTTTACAGCATTCCCTATTCTAACTTGGGCGCAAAGTACTTCAACTTACCAATCATCTAGGATTGCTATCTATTTCTTATCAGTACCAGTAGTTATATTGGCGACTTATATCATTTTCCGGGAATTAAGTCTGAGGACTATGCGAGAAAGTCAGCATCACAGAATCTCGGAGTTGGAGCAACAAGTCAAGAATGAAACTGATGAAAAGAATAGACTAATAGGTGAGAACAAGCAACTATCTTCCCAGGTTGTTGATTCAAAAGCGAAGCTTCAGAGTGTTCAAGAACAACTATCAAAGGTTCAAGAGAGAATAACTAAGTTTGAATCTGTACAAGAAGAACAAGTACGCGAGCATACGAGAAATGTGAGAGAGCTTGAAAATTCGCGGAAGGCACTGTCAGATGAACAAGCTCGTATAAGAAAAGAAGAAGAAAACAAACGTAAACAGGATGAGGCAGAAAGAGATAGGGTTTGGGCCATTCATGAGCAAGAGGTTATTGCTGTAATGAAGAATGTTTGTCAAAAACCAGCGATTGGGTTTTCATTCTATGATGCAAGTAACCTTCCTGAAGGGTTTGATACATCTTTGAGACCGGATTTCATGGTTGAATTCCTTGGTCAGTATATGATATTCGATCCTAAGATCTCAAAATCAACAAATCTTGCCAATTATGTTAAGAACCAAGTGAAAAGCTCTGCTAATAAGTATAAGAAGAGTTCAAGTATTGAACTGATATATAAGACTGCTTTCTTTATAATACCAACAATAGAACTAAAGAACATCAAAGAATATTCACATTTCGAACAGGGCTTTACATTCTATGTAATTCCTATAGAAGCTTTCGAACCAATAATAAGCGCGTATCGTCGTATTGCAGACTATGATCTTGCTGAGAGGTTTGATCCGCAGGAGAGGGAGAATATCGTTAATCTGCTGGCGCTTCTTAGTCAACACATTCGGCATCAGAATGCCACAAATGTGCTTAATACAATTTTAGGCGTAAGAGCTCTTCAGGAATGCGGAATTCTTCCTGAAGATGTATCCGAAGCAGTTGAAAAGCGCCGTAAGTCAATGCGAGTACAGGGTTTCAAACCAAGTGATGTTAAACGACTTCTGAATAGTCCAGAAGAACAGATTCGCGAGCTAGCTCGGATCGCATCTCCTTCTAAGGCACCGGTTTCAGTAGATGATCTTAATGAAGCACATGAATCGATTTTGGATGAATAGACTAGTACCACAGAGCCATCTTGTCTAACCACGCATTCGCGGTTCCATTCAATCCTTCGGCGCGTGGATCTGGCTATACTTCGCGGTGAGGGATATACGCGGATGGCCTGTAAAGAGAAAATAAATGCCAATAGAGATTATTTATTAAGGGGCTGATTATGACCTGGTTAGAGGTTTTTCAAAGTATTTTAATGCCGATATTGTTTTCTGGTTTGTTTATCATGACATTCGTTAGTATGTCCATTGCAATAAGAGCCGAAAGAAGAGATATTAAACGAAATCGGCTTAGTATACTTGCAAATGCCAAACAGATTGAAAAAAATTATAAGCTTTTAAAGGCTGCCGCAGAAGCAAATGAAAAATTACAAGAAGTTATGAAAAGTGAAAATGAAAAAATAGAACCTATCCCAGAAGAAGTAATAGATGTCTAACATCAACTACGGGTGGGGGAAGTAGTAAAGATAATTTTAAAGAGGAGAATATAAGAATGATCAGAAATTTAGTTTTTGGCCAATTTTTAATTGAACATGAAATAATTACACATGATATTCTTCAAAAAGCGCTCGATATTCAGGAAAAAGAAAAGGATCAGGAATTAAAAACCAGCCCGCGTTTATTAGGCCAAATCCTTTTAGAAGAATTTAAAGTTTTTAAAGATGAATCAGAATTAAATAAATGTTTAGGTGAATTTGAAAAATTTAAAAAGTATATTGAGGAACAACATGCTATTTTAAGAAATGATTGAGCTGACTATCGGGTGTGGGAAGAAAGATCATGACTTTCGATGAAGTTACAAATCCGTATCTGGAAGGATTTGGATTTCCAGATCAGACAAATGAAATTGAATTGGAAGGTAAAAAATATATACAATGGTATTATTATAAATTAGACGTTGTGGCTGAGTTTGTATGTCCTCAAGGAAATGAAGAAACCGGCTGGGAAATATCATTTGCATTAAGTTTGGATCCATTGAAGTATTATACGAATGGAGATGAAAAAGAAGAATAGAGTATTTAATGTTCACAAACATCCTAATAATTCTCATAGTCACCGCCGTCGGTATGAAAAAATGATGCGGGACTCGAAAATATGAATAACATTACGACAACATCGGAGAATGGAATAATGATAAACAGGTTTTCAGGTAAAATCACCGCTGAAGATATTATGAATTATGTAAGGAAAAATGTAGATCACTGGATTAGTAAACCATTAATTTGGGATTTTAGCAAGGCGAATTTTAGTGAAATCTCAACTGATGAATGGCGAAGCATTTTGAACAAAATAGGACTTTTATCGATGAAAAGAAAAGGCGAGAAAACAGCACTTGTTTCATCAAAAGATTTGCCGTTTGGTATGCTTCGGATGTTTGGAATTCTGGCGGAGAATGCTGAATTAGCAATTAAATTTAATAGCTTTAGAGACATTGAAGAAGCAAAGAAATGGTTGAAAGAAGGAGACTTGCCATAAAGGGAGCGGAAACATTTTACTCGCAAACACATTACTAATGGCCATAAGCGTCGCTGGCGGATGTTTAACAGGTAATAGGTAATGGATAAACATGAATTTAAGTTCAATAGAACAAATTCAAAATAAACAAGGAACAATCTTTAAAGTTAGAAATCCTAAAGATTGTAAGAATTTTTATTGGTTAAAGAATCAAAAAGTAATAATTGATGGTACTCAATACGTTGTCATCGACGTTAAAAGACAAAAATTCAGATGTACTCATAAAAAAGGCGAGATTATAGGGCTTCTAGTTCGGCCAATAGACAAGTAATAAAGCCTCAGTGGCGGAAAAGGGAATGCTCACAAACACGCTATTCATACTGCTGGTCGTCGCCGGCGCGTGGATCTGGGGGTACTATGCGGTGCGGGATCTGCGCGTGTGGAAGCGATAAAAAAACAAGAGGAGTGCTAAGATGTTTAAAATAAAGTTATTTGAAGAGGCTGACTTTGTAAGGATGGATATGCCTTTTTTAGAATTTCGTACGGTACTTTGGGGTTTAACTGTGGCGTCAAAGGCCGATGTCTCTGAGTTAAGAGAAAAAGTATGGTTAACACTCGGAGATAGTAGGTATCCATCTCCTACTGCTATGAAAGCTGCTTGTGAGCACATTAAAGATACAATGATATCTATTTTAAAGAAATGGAATGAGTTTAAAAAGCAGAAAAGATGATGAGAAAGATCGCAATAGCAAACTGTAAGGGAGCGGCCTTGCGGATCTGGTTATCGGGTGGCCGGGTAAAAAGAAATAAATCGCAATGGAGGTGATAATTAAACAAATAAATATTTTGCACATCTCTTGAATCTTTTGCACCTCGAGTATTCATATTGGATTTTTTACCACTAGTAGAATGTCTTAATATAAACCACCACTGTCCCGCATCAGTTCTGCATCTGGTTTGTGCATCCTTGTAAATACTATTTCAAGGGGGCAATAACATGAAGACCAAAATTTTGTTTATATTCATTTCAACTACCTTTCTAATAGCATTGCTGTATTTCACATCTTGTTCGATGCCACCTACAGTAGAAATAACTGACTGGTGTACAGAAAATATAGATGAAAGCTATTGGACAAAGTCGGGAGGCACTGGAGGTGGAACTGCATATTTTGACATTTGGGTAGAAGTTAATGATCCTGATGGAATTGATGATATTACCTATGTAAAAGTAACTAACCCTGAAGGAACGTATTGGGTACTGAGAGATAGTGAGACTGGTGAAGACCACTATGATCCAGAAGGAGGATTTTTTTGGTGGCTTGCGTAGATATTATAGTTCAAGCTACCCTCATAAAGTTTTATTAGGGCAATACACAGCTTTAGTTCGAGACTCTAAAGGAAATGAAGATACAGATACACTATTTTTTTCTAAGCCAGGATCAACTTCAGGAAATGGATTTGTATATTCTGAGGATTACATAGGATCAACCACTGGTGGACTAGAAATGATAAAAAGAGCTACAATTGCCAGCAAAACTAAAGGAGCGAATGATATTACGATAGAATTCCAAGTCGATGATTCTCGTGTCTTTAATGGTATTGTCCGCTTATATGATGCCTCTGCTGAATACATTACTTGGTCAGATTTATTTAGAAATACGATAAACGGAGGTGCCGGACTAAATGTTGATGGAACCACGAACACATTGGTAATCCAATCATCCGATTTAGATTTGGGATCGTTTATTTGGGGTGATATAAGTGGTTTTCATGTTTTCTTGAGTGATGGTAGCCAATATAGCCCAAGGGAAGACTTTTGTGACCATATGTCAATATCATCTTATGAATTATTTTAACTTTAGATTAAATTACCGCCAGTAGAATGTCTTGATATATGGGGTAAGATAATCTCAAGTAGCACTGTGGCGGGGATACAATAGTAAACAATTGATTATCTAAAGTTTGAAAGAATGTATAAACCATATTCAGCATATACCAGAGCAATTGAGCCTGTAATATGTCTCATGGATTTAATATTAAAGCTATTGGGAAGACATTTTAAATCAGGCAGGATGAAATAAAATGATAGTGAGTTGCTTTTAAAAAGTGATTTCTGCTACATGGCGGTCTTTTCACATGTGTTGTGTGGATATTCTTAGGAATTATAACAAATCAATTGAAGTAATCTATATAACACACATCTGTTCCCGCATCAGCTCTGCATCTGGTTTGTGCATCCTTGTAAATACTATTTAAAGGAGGCTGAAAATGAAAACCAGAACTTTAGTATTAATCTTAATTCTTGTTTTAGCTGTATTGATTATTACTGGTGGCTGTGCAACTACTCCAAAAAGGTTCATTCAAACAGTACAAAGTGGTGATTATGCTGAAGTTAAAAGGTTAATAGAAAAAGGTGCAAATGTCAACGCATGGGACAATTATGGAAACACAGCATTAATGTGGGCATCACAAGAGGGGTATACAGAGGTTGCCAAGCTGCTTATAGAGAATGGAGCAGATGTTGACGCTCAGGACAATGAGAGATGGACAGCATTACTGTGGGCATCACAAGAGGGGTATACAGAGGTTGCCAAGCTGCTTATAGAGGCAGGAGCGGATGTTAACGCTCAGGACAATGAGAGATGGACAGCATTACTGTGGGCATCACAAGAGGGGTATACAGAGGTTGCCAAGCTGCTTATAGAGAATGGAGCAGATGTTAACGCTCAGGACAATGAGAGATGGACAGCATTACTGTGGGCATCACAAGAGGGGTATACAGAGGTTGCCAAGCTGCTTATAGAGAATGGAGCAGATGTTGACGCTCAGGACAATAAGAGATGGACAGCATTACTGTGGGCATCACAAGAGGGACATACAGATGTTGCCAAGCTGCTTATAGAGAATGGAGCAGATGTTGACGCTCAGGACAATGAGAGATGGACAGCATTAATGTGGGCATCACAAGAGGGGTATACAGAGGTTGCCAAGCTGCTTATAGAGGCAGGAGCCGATATTAACACGCAGATCAAGGAGGGATGCACAGCATTAATGGTAGCATCGCAAAAGGGACATCCAGAGGTTGCCAAGCTGCTTATAGAGGCAGGAGCGGATGTTAAAACTCAGGACAAACTTGGAAAAACAGCATTAATTAGTTCATCGGTAGATGGACATACAGATGTTGCCAAGCTGCTTATAGAGGCAGGAGCAGATGTTAATGCTCAGAACTTTGAGGGAGGCACAGCATTAATTATTTCATCGCAAGAGGGACATCCAGAGATTGCCAAGCTGCTCATCGAGGAAGGAGCGGATGTTAATGTAAAGTGCAATAATGGAGTCACAGCATTAATGGGAGCATCGAAACAAGGACATCTAGAGGTTACCAAAGTACTGTTAAAGGTAAGAGCGGATTTCAACGCTCATGATTATAATGGAGTCACAGCATTAATGAACGCATCGAGACAAGGACATCCAGAGATTGCCAAGTTGCTTATAGAGGCAGGAACAGATGTAAATGCGACGAACATATTTGTAGTTACAGCATTAATGTATGCATCGCTATATGGACACATAGAGGTTGCCAATCTGCTTATAGAGGCAGGAGCGGATGGTTAATGCTCAGAACATTGAGGGAGCCACAGCATTAATGTGGGCATCGTTAGAGGGACATCCAGAGATTGCCAAGCTGCTCATCGAGGAAGGAGCGGATGTTAATGTTCAAAATGATGATGGAGCTACAGCATTAATGGCAGCATCACAAGAGGGACACAAAGAGATTGCCAAGTTGCTTCGAAAGGCAGGTGCAAAATAATATTGATACCTTTACCTATTACCGCCAGTAGAATGTCTTAATTTATAGGGCAAGATAATCTCAAGTAGCACTGTGGCAGGGATACAATAGTAAAAAGTCTATTACATAGAGTATATAAAAAAATCAATCGGAATGTATAAACCATATTCAGCATATACCAGAGCAATAGAGTCTGTAATATGGCTCATGGATTTAATATTAAAGCTATTGAGTAAACTTTTTAAATCGAGCTGGATGAAAGTAAAATGGTAGTGAGTTGCGCTTGAAAAGTAATTTCTGCTACATAGCGGTCTTTTCACACGTGGTGAATGGTTATTCTTGGGTCTTGGGAATTATAACAAATCAATTGAAGTAATCTATATAACACACTTCTATCCTGCATCAGCTCTGCATCTGGTAAGGCATCCTTGTAAAAACAAATCACAAGGAGGCAATCATGAAACCTCGTTATCTCATACTGTTCTTTACCATCGTACTTCTGTTAGCGATAGCATCCTGTACTGAAGAAGAAGTATATGATGAAACACCACCTGTATTATCAGTAACCCCTGTTGATATTCCTACTGTAATGTTCATAATAGCTTTTGGTGATGATTTGTCACCTGATCAAAAGAGTGGTGCCTTTGAATATTATGTTAATGATTCCGCTGTGCAGGTTAGAGCCAGCTGTGGCGGTATTGTTGATACTATTTTCCTGAATGATAACTTCCCAGATTATGAAGTATGGATAAAAACATCTTCCAATAATATTTATTATATTGAATATGATCATGTGCTAAATCTAGCTGTAACAGAGGGTGAAGAAGTTACCGCTGGTGCTGTACTGGGGACAGTAGGAACCGGCAACCGTACCGAATTGATGGTATGTAGATATCATCCTGACGTGGCATATTGTCCTTTTAATTTTGCAACAGAAGAGTTTATTCAACAACATAAATCTTTTACAGAAAATTGGTGTTTAGAAGATACCATATAGTACCTTAAGCAATTCTAAGTACTATTTTGATAATGAGAAAAAGGAACGGCAAACGGCAGATAACACGGTGTCACCGACTCGAATCCTGCCAGTACTCGCGTAAATCGTTAGTAAAATGTCTTGATGTAACCCACTACCCTTCCCGCATCAGCTCTGCATCTGGTTTGTGCATCCTCGCTTAATACTATTTTGAGGAGGCTAGAAAATGTTTTATCTTTATAATCAAAAAATTTCTGGTAATGTTCATGAATTGTTAAGGTTTAAAAAAGTTTCACTTGCTGGCAATAGGGCAGGCTTAATTGTCCAATATTTAAAAACAAAATCTATTAAGGATATAACTGAACCATATACTTGGCATATTCCAATTAATGATTTATTTAAAAGGTTGGAGTTAAAGGGCAATGCTCTTGTTATAGACCTTAGACCCACAAGCAACGTTTACATAACTTTATTTAAAATAAAAAATATTTGGGGACGCTCATCGAATGGATGGACTCCAATATTATTTGAATTGAATGTAATTTTAGATTCAGAAAAGATTAAAGATTATGATAGAAAATCTTTTAAAATAAAAAATTTTAATGAGGATTATTCTGTATTCACATCACTTTATTTAAACGGTTCGATTAAAAATGGTGAAATTGATGGAACCTGGAATTTTCCAAGGCCTAGTCCCACGAACTCAGTTCTTTTATGGCCTGAAACTTTGGATTTCTTTACTAAACAAATGGGGTATAAAAAAATATCAGGCAAGTCTAGTAATCTCTAACCATCCACCATTATTGGTTGTGATTGATGTAATTATAGTTGGTGATTATTAATAATCAAAAATTAACAGCTAATTGAATGTCTTAATCAAAGCCATTTGTTGACTCCCACACAATTTTTTATTCCTTCCACAGTAAAATATATATTAGAAAAATCCCTACATTACCAAGATAATAATACCTGCTATAAAGTAAAATTGACTTTCAAATGGAGAATATTTATATTAATTATACATACTGGACAGTATTATTATGTATATAGGTAATGGGATGAGAACCATTCACTAAATATTAGGGAAGTCACTTATTTAAAGTTCATTGAAGAAAGTTGTTCATGCAGCGGCATAGTCCAACTCCTTCTATCTGAAACTGGCGCTTCAGATAGAAGCTTAACAGTTATGGATCATAGAATGTTTACTTGTGGCTGTTTGTACTGAAAAAACATGGATTATATTCACAGTTCTAAAATTTTAACATGGTGGAGGAAAAATGGGACTCCTTTTTGTTCATTTAAGTGATCTACATATTCAACCAAAATCCACAGTCCCTCTTGAAAGAATTGATGCCTTGTATACGGCCATTTCAAATGATGCGA
>SDBT01017344.1_pt1 | contig 11374 bp, 25 predicted proteins | sample 2277101 | NCBI WGS metagenome assembly SDBT01 (sample SAMN10404973, study PRJNA504765) | marine sediment metagenome | isolation source: marine sediment core GS10_PC15, 103 cmbsf | place: Arctic Ocean: Southern Knipovich Ridge | collected 2010 | reverse complement strand
GGGTACATAAACGCAATAACCATCCTCTTTCAGCTTTGGTATTTCCTTTTTTTGAGGATCGGATAAACGACCGCCTTTCCTGCGCTTCATTTCAATGAATAGGCCGTGATACGGTCCCGCTGGTACAGGTAGAAATAAATCTGGCACACCAGGTCTAACCCCTTCAGCTTTGAGCTTAGCGGCTTCTACGGGATGCCTTGAGCCGCCATTTGGGATAGCAAAGAATCTGTTCCATGGGTAACCAAATAGGATGCAATGCTCTATGAACCACTTCTGCTCTTCATGTTCGAGTGGTATATCTAATGGCCTATTCTTACTCATTTAATATGCTCTGCTTAGTGGGAGTATTTAGGTAGATGCTTTCTCAACGCATTCAAGGTTCTTGAGTGGCAATAGATCTTATTCTCAACAACCACCATATCCGCTTTAAACTGCATAACGGGTCGCAGCTTTTGCCGCTTTCTCGGTAGCCTTGACTTGATTGTGATTCGAGCATAAGAAAGATGGTCTTGAGCGTAAACATAGAAACCATTTATCAGTATTGGTGCGTTATCCATATCACTCACCCAGAGCTATAAATTCAGATGCTTTCATTTCGAAGGCTTTGCACAGCTCAATCAATAGACTTTCCGAGCAATGACTCCTTGAGCAAATCTGACTCATTGACGAAGGGCTGGTATTAAGCTTTTTCGCCAATTTAGCCTGTGTCATGTTTCTGTCTAGCAGCGCCTGTTTAATAGATTTACCGATATGCATACCTTTCTCCTTTGTTTGTTTCAAGCAGTATCGTTGAATATATACTATATGTCAAACATAAATTAATTAACCCTGTACCTTGACAATGTTACTTTGTGGGTATATCTTCAAATTACTGAAACAAACAACATCAATAGAGAGGATAGATAGATGAAAGGTGATAAAAGAGATTTAGACGTATTTGTAGATATGGGAGAAAGAAACCGTCTTGATTCACTCGGTCAAGAAGCATTGCCAGATTTGGCTATTAACATAATCCTTGATGAGAGCGCCCCGCAAAGCCCTGTGTTTGTTGAAATTGAAGACGATAAAGGCAGGTCAATCAGAATAGGAACAAGAATGGATATAGCTGGTGGGCTTACAAGGCTTCGGATAACAGTGCCTGAAATCATTAGCAGCACCTAACCACTAACCAACTCTCCTTTGCCCGCTTCGGTGGGCTTTTTGGGTAGAAACTATTGAGGAATACTGGAGAGTGAAATGTTAATTGAAATTGAAATGGATAGGAACGCCGAAGGAAGTACTTTGATGTCTTTCATGACAGAGAGTAGTGGTTATCGTGTTGCAGGACCAAAAGCTTGGGGTGGTGCGACACGACTCGGAATGGTAAAGAGCGACCCTAACGAAATACTCAAAGGATTGAAAAACATCGGGTGCGCGGACGAAATAATAGCCTTCGCCGACAAGATTAAGGCCGAACAAGGAAAGCAACAATGATCACCACCACAATCAACTTCCACTGTCCTAATTGCCAAAAACAAAATGCAAAGGCTGTCTGCTTAGACGGTGATCCTGAAAAATGGTCTATAGGAACAATTGTTATCTGCGAGATTCTTGACCATGGCGAAGACAAAGGCTGTGGTGCAACACTGGCAATCAATACCCGGGTAAAGCTCGACTTCAAGGCAACGGTTATATCAACTAATAGCGAGATAATGGAGAAACTATTGTGAGCAGAATTTTTATTGAAATCGGCGTTACCGAGAAAGAAATGGTTGAACTGGCAATGTTACGCAAAAAGGGTATCTGCAAGATGACCGACGACGAAAGGAGCCGAGCGGTTACCTTGAACAAAGCCATTGTCGATAAAGCCATTGCCAGCTATGCGGATCGTGAGTCATGAGCATACTTTCTTATTGGGGAATTGCCCTACCCCCTCAAAAGCACGAATCCATTCTTCTAACCGAGCATTTCACAGAAAGAGCAAGGCATCTAGCCGCATTTCTTGAGATCCCTGGAAAGCATTTGGGGCTATATTGCGCCGAAGAGAAGATTTCATACGGCGTTCACCTTTGGCTTGTCGATCAGATTGGCGGTAACTATGCACCCGAACCTGATAGCGACTTAATGACCAATGCGTTTTTTCCAGATGTGATGGATTTAGCGGGAAAACTTAATCTTAAACGGGAGAGTGAATAATTATGACCGAAATATCAGAAATAATAATGCCACCAAAGCGAGAATTGATTAAACCTGGTTGGCACTTAGATATACCAAATGAAGAATATCACCGGTCGAATGGGACCAGTTCTAGCCAGATCAAAACGCTGATGGAGCAAACCGGCGCACATCTTGAATACAATCGCACTCATCCAAAACCACCCACTGCGCCTATGGGTCTTGGAACCGCTACCCACAGTCTTGTTTTGGAACCATGGAACTTTGAAAAAGATATCGCTGTCACGCCAGGCGATGTTAAAAAGCCAACATCCGCTCAACTAAATGCTAAGAACGGGCCAACCGATAAAACATTAGAGCTGATAGAGTTCTGGGAGAGTTTTGCACTAAAAAACAAAGGAAAGACGGTTATCAGTGAAGCTCAACTAGAAGTGGCTCAAACCATGGCCAAAAAGGTTAGAGAGCATCCAATAGCAGGGATTCTTGTTCAAGACCTGATTGTAGAAAGCTCGGTTTTCCAATGGTACAAATCAATGGACCCTGACGACAGAACGGAATACAAAGAGCTTTTAAAGGTTCGTCCCGATGGCGTAAGTAGAAGCCACAAAGTATTGATTGATTTTAAAACAACAGCTGATGGAAGCTATAGCGGGTTTATTAAATCGATTCAAAACTTTTACTATCACCTTTCAGCGGCCATGTATTTGGAAATATGCAACCGGTGCAAGCCTCTTCTCGAGGAAATCAAAACGTTTGCATTCACTAAATTCATTTTTGTCTGTGTTGAGAATTTCGCACCTTACGAGGTGTCGATTTATGAACTATCCCCCGAGTATAGACAGCTCGGTTTAACGCTGTTTCGGCAAGGGCTTTACAACCTTCACAAAGCAAGAAACAACGACTGGCCAGGCTATCCCGAAGAGGTCAGATTAATTGAACCACCATCATGGGCAAGCCGTGGTTTCATCGTTTAAACATTAACAAAATTTAACCTGATGGTAACAATTGAACCGAACAAAACAGATTAAAATAAGGCAAATCAATCGAGGTATTATTATGACTGACAAGGGATTAAATCCATTTTCATCGCAGGAAGTAACAACACGCGAAACCAATAGCGTTCAGGAGGCAGAAAGCGCCAAAGCTATTCAGGAAGTTCAGGCGGCCATGGTTATCGCTAAACGCTTTCCCCGGGATAGACAGCGCGCAATGGATAACATATTAAATGATTGCACCCGAGAATCCTTGGCTAAAACAGCGCTCTATAGCTACCCAAAGGGAGGCCAGGAAATTACCGGGCCAAGTATTCGATTAGCTGAAACCATGGCGCAAAATTGGGGAAACATGCAATACGGCATTCGTGAATTGTCAGTGCAAAACAATACTTCATCGGTTGAAGCCTTCGCTTGGGATATTGAGACAAACACTCGGCAGACAAAAACGTTTCAGGTTTCGCACGAACGCTATACCCGGGCCGGTGGCATTACCAAAATAGTTGATCCGCGTGACATCTATGAGCATGTGGCCAATATGGGCGCTCGACGCTTAAGAGCTTGTATTCTGGGTATTATCCCCGGCGACGTAACAGAGGCAGCGGTAAAGCAATGTGATGTAACACTGGCCGCCAATATCGACGTAACGCCAGAGAGCATTAAAAAGATGCTCGATACTTTCTTGAAGCTTTTCGGGATTACAGATGAAATGATTTCGCAGCGCATCGGCAAAAAGACAGAGGCAATTAACCCTCCGCAAATGTTAAGTCTTCGTAAAATATATGCATCTATAAATGATGGAATGAGCAAGCCTGCAGATTGGTTTGATGTTGGCGAGATTGAGCCACAGGGCGAAGTAAAAACCAGTGACTTGAACGCATCGATCAAAAATAAACAGCCAGCGAAAGAGGTCAAAGCCAAACAATCTGGACCTAGTGAAGCGTTTAATAAAATGGATACGTTTATTTCTCTTTGCAATACGGAGGAAGATTTGAATGGTTTGGACTTTGGCGACAAAGGAGAATTGTGGGCGCAAATGAGCCAGGAAGAAGTAACAAAGCTTCGCGGTGAAATAGATGAAGCTAAATTAGATATCCAGCAGATAGCAGAATAACCAGGCCTGGTTTTCGCCTCTCCGGAGGCTTTTTAATTTGAGGAAATATTATGTCTACTGAGTTGATTGTAATTGATGAAACAAAAGAGCTGGAATACTTTGGTGAAGATGGCGCACAGAAGGCGCTGAACGCAGTTAAAGAACACCTGAAGGACTTTGTGCACGATGTCACAACCGCCAAGGGTCGAGCGCTTATCAAGTCCAACGCGGCTAAAATTGGCAAGTCTGGATCCTTTCTTGACAAATTGGGAGTAAAAATCAGGGCTGAAATACAAACCACTAAAAATGACCGTGATGTGTTGTTTTCCGTGTACAAAGAAGAATTTAGAAAGCCGCTGACCGACTGGGAAGTTGAAGACGCGAAGAAAAAGAAAATTGAAGCCGATCGTATTGCTGCGATTAATCTTTTGCTTAACGGATTAACGCTATATTCCCACACTGTCGACGCCAATGGTGATCCATTAGAGTTTGAAATGCTGCAGACGTCATACAATAAACTGAATTGCATAGAAATCAACGAGTCTGATTATCAGGAATTCAAAGACCAGGCTGAGGAGACTAAAAAAACCATTCTAGGGGCTCTTGAGTCAGCAATGCAGCGACGTAAAAAGATCGATGATGATCAAGCGGAGTTGGCTCTATTACGTAGGCAGTCAGGTGGTGTTATCGATAAAGCGCCAATCTGCGAAAATGATCAAAAAGAAATATTTGTTCCTCAATCCGGTATAAATGAAACTTCAGACAGCTTTCTACCAGAAGACGGCAACGAGCCGTTTCATGCGCCGCTAGAGACAGATACCGGAACCGTTGAAACAATGGAAGGCGAGCCGGGCGAAGGCATTCAACTACGTGATCTTGGCGGCGTCACAATAGAAGAGTTCAATGATGCGTTTAAGAAAATTGGAAACGCTACGCCTATTGACCGACAACGCAAAAAGCTGGTTCACAACGAGATAAAGCAGGCTGTAATCGCCTTCGGTTGTACTGAAGAGCAGGCAAATAACTTCGTTGCGTCGCTTGTTGCCGGTAACTTTCCTCATACTAAAATCGAGTATTAAATGTCTGAAAACTGGACCGTTAAAAACAACGCCAGTACAACCGGCTTCATCGCAAGGGCTAAAACTCTTTGCGAAGAAAACGAGCAGGTTACTTTTAGCTGGCGTATAGGTAAAGATATGTCAGCAGATCAACGCAGAATGACGTTTGAATTGTATTCTCGCATTGGTCAGCAGCTTTACGGCGGTGATACGTCACACGCTAGAGCAGAATGTAAGCTAACTATAGGTGTTCCAATCATGCGCCGTGATGATGTTGATTATTGCGCTAAATACAATAAGGTAATTCTTCCCCTTGATTACGATACAAAGCTTTCGCTAATGCTGCCTTCGCTAGAATTTCCGGTGACATCACTAATGAAGATAAAACAGTGTCGAGAATACATCGACCAGATAATTAACATTTACACAAACAAGGGCTGTGATTTCAGTATGATATTGGATAACCCTTATTGAGGTGATTTATGAGCATTGAATTGGAAAGTACGGAAAATATACAAACCTTTGACATCTGCTTTGAGGGTAAAACCCTCGATGGAGAAATAACAAACAGAAGCTTGAATGGAAAGTTTTGTTTTAAATCTAGCGAGTTTCAGGAATTTTACACTTCAGAAGAACTGAAGGCTATTGCTGATAAATTAGATGAGCTAAACAAATGAGAGCCCTAACCATTGCCGACAAAGCCCGAGGCGTAAAGCTCGATGACCTGGGATGCATAATCTGTTTGCTCTATCTAGAAGTATTTACGCCATCAGGATATCACCACCTGGACGGCCAAACAAAAGAAGGCTGTCACCTATTAACAATCCCTTTGTGCGGAAAGCACCATCAAATCCCTTCCAATACCGGCGAGTGGGTTTGCAGGCATTCAGCAGGGAAGTATTCAGGCAAGGCTTTATTTGAGCAAACGTATAGACCGGAAAGCGACCTGTTAATTTTAACGAACGATTTAATTGGAGAATAACCATGAAAATAATATTATTAGCGCTGGTTTTACTTGCCGCTGGATGTAATGAAGGAAGATACAGTACAGCAGAAAGGCCGCATAAATACGTTTGTGATTCTGACCAGTTAGATCTTGTTGAAAGAGAAATGACTCTCTGCAATAAAACAGATTACTTGGGTTCATATTGTTTTAGCCAGGCAAAGGCGTCGCTGTGTGAATTGATAACAACCCATACCGATAAGTAACACAGTGTTAATCGGTAAAACAGATTTGCATTAAATGTTCAGGGGTGTATAAATAGAAAACCAGCCATTACGGAGCGCTAACTCTAGGCTGGTTTGAAATACTAACGGGGACAATTATTCATTTGTTCTATCCATTTGTCAAATCCCGTTGACGTAGTACCCAAATAGCCCAGTTCATTTGATGCAGTATTTTTTGATTCTGGACAAAATGCAAATTATACCAACTGAAATTTTATACCTATATCGTTAATGACCTTCGAGCGGGAATAAAGCGGCGTTAAGTGCAGGGGCAAAGGTTGAGCACCTATCAGGATGATAAACGTTGCCGCATATAATTAACTATATTTGCAAGACTAAGAGTATTGGCATGGGCTATGTAGCATCCCTGCACAAACGCTCTTTATGTCATGGACTAAATTATTTAACTGAATTGTTACAAAACTTTAATGTTGAGGTGATTTATGAAAATGCTTTTACTGTCTATCTCGTTATTAATTATATCTGGATGTCAAAGGTCTAATATCGACGAATTATGGGAGCAGCTTGGTAAATGCGAAGAAACATTTCACGAGCCTTGTTTTTTGGTCGCAGCCCCAGAGTCAGCAGAGAAAGACTTGCGAGATCTTTATGCAGAAATGCTATCCGACGAATAAACGTTACAAAACTTTAATGATACCGTAACAATCAACATCCCTAATCGGTGTTAGGGTATTTGAAATCAATTGGAGAAAATAATGCGCATATGTGACCGGCACGAAAAACAGGTTCCTTTAATTTGGACGTTTGCTTTTTCCGGTGCTGAATACTGGTGTCCTCATTGTGGCGCAAATTTTGGAATGATGAGAGCCGGTAAAGAAGTTGAAAATACGCCAGAGTTATTGGCGGCAAATGAGTCCTACAAAAAGCTTTCAAATGATTACCTTAATGCTATGTCGACTTTTGCATGTGATAGTTTGGTTTTTGAAGGAAAGAAAATTTCACGTGATGACTTACCGCAACGAGAGTTTGACCGGTGCCAAAAGGTTATCGACGATTGGAAGTATGAAACTTAAAGGGGTTAGTGATGAATATAGGTGATGTTGTTATTCCAAAAGAAAAAAACTACTTGCATTGTGCTAGTCAGATTTACAGCCATGCAATATGTATTAGTGTAGATCCTCTAATCCTAGTTAGCGATAGTGGGGATATGCGATGGTCATGCCTTGATCAATCAAGGCTAATTCCTTTATGTAGAGCGAGTACAGCTATCATTGATACCGCCATGACTCGCAAAGATTCTTAAGTGGCCAGCACCGATCAAGAATGGCTTGAAATCCCCAACTCTCTGAGAAGGAAAGCACCGGTGAATGTGCAGAAAATAAAACTGGTGTTCCCTCGGAAGAATCCTTTTAGCCGGTGTCGCCAGCATGCAAAATTATCGAACTCAGTAACGCAGTGCTTGTATGCCAATAACCCATATAAGGGTGTTTGGTTGAGGGCATACTTTGAAAGTAAACAGACTGATTGTGTGGGGAAGAAATAACATGGCAAACTCAAAAGAATGTTCACGCGGATATCAGGCAGGAAGAGCCAAATCAAACAGAGATATAAACGCTCTGCAAAAGCTTGTTATAGAGTTAGAAGTTAAATCAAATGAACGCCAAGAGCGGGTTTATATGCAGTGCTTGGCTTTGGCATTGAATCACTGTGACAACTGGACCATTGGCAAAAAGAAAATTAATGACGCTGATGGCTATTGCTCGTTAGCAAAGGTATTCGCTGATAACTCAATCTCAAAGCTGGATGAATAGTGATAGTCCTTCTAAACGACATCAAAATAGGTATCTCAAAACATAATTTATATTATTACAAAGGTAATTTTTATTATCCTATTTTCGTCGAAGGCTTTGAGCGTGGCAGGGTGAGAAGAGCTATTCGTGAATTTAAAAAGGTTAATCAAGGCTTGATCGAGAGTGATAGAGCGGAACCAGGTTATAAATCCAAACTTCAAGAATTCGATGATCAATTTCCTAACGGGTGAAACATGACAATATCTGACATAATGAAACAAGAAATAAGTCTTTTCGAGGATTATTCGACCGGTATTTATCATCTGGAAATATCATATGCTTTGTGTTCTGAAATGTGGATGTTGATGGAATGCAAATAATGGATAAACTAAAAACACTATTACTATTTGCCCTGCTGCTAATCCCCGGCTTCTCGCCAGCAGAGACAAATCACAGTTCTCTACACGTTGCACTAGAAAAAGCCGTTAATGCTGTGCTTCCATGCCCTCACGGAATTGATATTGTCCAAACGTCGATGTATCAGCACGAAGGAGGTCAAGTATCGAACATGGTGTTGACTGCAAAATACATCAAAAGGGATTGTACATATTCTGTCAATGTTACCTGGAGCATTCCGCTACGGAGAGAAAACGGCGATCCATTGCCTCTTGATCAAATCTCACGGTATGAGCTTGATTTGAATGGCACCATCTACCCCATTGCACCGGATTTGACCGAATTGCGCTTAGAAGGCCTTACAGGCGGTTTAAAGGTTTTGAAGATTCGAACAATTGACACTATTGGCCAGGAGTCAGAATGGAGCGAACAGATAGAGGTAATATTGGAATGATTATCTTCAAGATGCCATGGGCACAGCCTCCGCTTGATAAGTGGGATATCGAAGAAATATCTCATTTCCCCGTTGATGGCGAAAAACATATTAGCGTTCAAATGAGTATTTTGCACAAAGATGGAAGTCATAACCATATTTTAGAAGAAGGTCCAGACGACAACGATATCTGGCGTAAGCTTTATGAACAAGCAATGGAGTTTGAGAAATGAAATGTGATAAATGTGACGATTGCGGAGGCTCGAGAACATACGAGAATCAAGTCTTAATGCCTATAAACGGAAAGGTCAGGTGTATCGATTGGTGTATTCATCAAATCGTTGCAGCGTTAAATGCTTCTGGTATCCCTACGATTGCTTGCTGTTGCGGCCACGGTAAACAGGATGGTCGTATTGATCTGGAAGATGGGCGTGTATTAATTATCAAATCGCCTTAACGCACAAAGGGAGTAGATAGATGTTCTTAATATTGATAGCTTTATTGTACTTATGGTTTTTGGTTATTCTTATCAAATCGATTTGCAATGATAAAAAGTTTGCCGTTTCTAAGATCACACCTTTACCTGAACCACCAAAGAGAAACAAATGAAACGTGTAATTGACCTAACCAACCAGCGCACCGGGTATTTGAAAGGCGGGATTATTACTTGGCACAATGGCGTTCGTGAGGCTCACTATCTCGCTTATCATCGGTATTTACTCGATCATAGGGAAAATGTTAATGAGGCTTCTGCTGTTTCTAATCCTGCTCAGCTATCCGATTGCGACAGTGAAGCACGTTCATAGAACTGTTTTGATTGGGGTTAGTTGTGAGGTGATAATAATAAACAATGTGCCTTGGTGCGTTACTGATTAGCCTTTGCCTTCCATCTCTTGTAAAACGTTGCCGACGTATTAGCAACAACGAGCAATCCAACCAATAGACTCACAGCCTGGGTTATATCGTTTCCAGTGAATTCAGTGCCGTAAAAACTCTGCACTCTTTCAAACCAGGGAATGTACTTATCGGGGACATAGTGTTCGGGGTCGACTTGCATGCCGACGATCGCGCCACCGGCTACAGTATTTTCTATTGCTAATCGTCCGATTTCTTTTGGCATTTTTTATCTTTCTTCCTTGCTCGAAACTTTAGGCACATTTTGACCAGTTGGTAAAGTGTGAACAAAAGTAATCCAACTTGCAACAAATTGTTTAATTCGTGTCCTATTTCCATGATTATCGACCACCAAAAGCAATATTTCAATATCGTTAATATATTCAGCAAGGAATCTGTACCCTTTATTAATATAACGATATTTGTAAAGGTATTGGCTCATATTTATTTCATTTATATTGGGGTCCATAAGATTTACTGCGAATATCAACTCAAGACCAACAAAAATATTCAACATCAAGACCAGCAATATTGGATATGTAAGCCAGTCATAATCCGAATAAACACACAGAGTTATATAATAAATAATGGTGAAATTAGCGATTGCGACAACAATGTAATATGCAGAAGTGGCCCATAAATAAAGTTCACTGCCTTTGTCTATCTCGGAAACATCAGCACCAACAGTACTTTCAAAAAGAAATGAGCATAGAGTTATTGAAAGCCAAAACAAGCAAACGCTCATTCTATCTTTATTCTTCCTGCTGATAAATGCGGCGGTCAATGCGACCACCACAATTATTGCTATGCTCAGGCTAGGCATTAAGGGCCGTGACCGCCAGCGCTTCGCGTACCAGGTCCACCGGGTGATTCTGGCTCTTCTGGGATAGAATCAACTTCTTTGATAGCTATTTCGTTGATGTCGTAAACCGCAACTGTAGCGCTGTCGCCTTGCTTGGAAAGTCTATGCTCATTACCGTTTGATTCGGTTATCAGCACATCGCTATCGTAGTCATGATCCATGGTGATAGTAATGTTAATCGTCATTGGGAAACCTCTTAGATTGATTGTATTTATAGAACAAGATCTATTATAACTAAAAAGGGGAATTATTCTAGCGAACTACTTCAATGTGTGGCAAGTCGTGAAAGTTTTGGTCTAATAGATTGCCGTCATTGTCCCAATCACCGCCCCAAATAGTTTTGAATCCGATATCGACAGCAGCCATTTCATATTGTCCGGCTAACCTGGCGAAAGCTTTTTGAACAAATGACTCTATCTCTACTCTGGACTTTTTAAAACGAAGCATCAAAGCCACGATTTGCTCATTGCGGCCGCTTATGGAACCTATACCGGGTACAAATGGCCACACGTCG
>SDBT01017343.1_pt1 | contig 11375 bp, 8 predicted proteins | sample 2277101 | NCBI WGS metagenome assembly SDBT01 (sample SAMN10404973, study PRJNA504765) | marine sediment metagenome | isolation source: marine sediment core GS10_PC15, 103 cmbsf | place: Arctic Ocean: Southern Knipovich Ridge | collected 2010 | reverse complement strand
TAAAACAGCTCTATATTCCTACTACAAAAGAAACGCGTTATAAAGCGCAAGCATGGATTGAAATGTTTGGTTCTCGCGGATCAAAAGCAGGTGGCTCATTTATTAATAATATGCGCAAAACATTTGAAGCAAAATATGGTGCCATTGCAGGTATTAGTACGTTTTTGACCGTAAGCACTTTAATTTCAGGAAGCTTAATTGTAGTGTGGATTTTTGCTGCGCTGTTTGTATCTAAAACATTTAATAAGGCTATAAAAGAAAATAAAGTGGTATGTTAGAGCTAAAAAAGTTAATTATGAAAAAGTGGTGAAATAATAAAAAAATGGCCTTTTTCTTGTGAAGAAGGCCATTTGAGTAATAAGAGGTTTATTCTTTAAGGGATAACATGGGGTCAGAAGTAATGCAGGGGGAGTCTAATGAATCGTATAATCGCCTTAAGTTTTTATTTTTAAGTTTAGCTTTCTTTTTAATCATCGGTGGGTACACCGTAGCAAAAGAGCTTAAAGATTCAGTTTTTGTCAGCATTGTGGGCAAAACATATATTCCCTATGCAAAATTGATTGGGATGTTTGTGCTCATACCTGCAATATTCATGTACGCAATGCTTGTAGATAGAATGAGAAGATACAAATTGCTTGCATTTTACAGCGCACTGTTTGGGTTTCTGGGTATATTTTTTGCATGGTTGCTCGGGCATCCAACTATTGGTCTGGCGAATACCAATTCAGGGCCTACGCGAATTTTTGGGTGGCTCTTTTATTTCTTTGTGGAAGGATATTCTCCTTTTGTAGTAAGCTTATTTTGGGCCTTTGCTAACTCGATAACAAGCCCAGAAGGAGCGAAAAAGAATTATGCATACATGGTTTCAGCATCCAAGTTGGGCGGCATGACGAGTGCTGGGCTCGCTTGGTTTATGTTTAGCTTAAATGATTGTTGTGTGAGTGGTTCTCCGGCCGATGTGTATGCTCATCAGCTTGTGCTCGGGCTTTCTTCTTTATTATTACTACTGGTTCCTGCGGTAGTTTTCAGTATGATGAAAAAGGTACCCGGCAAATATCTTCATGGGTATGAAGCGGTATATCAAGTAGAAAAAGATAAGGGCAAGAAAGAGGAAAAAGAAGGGACCGGTATTTTTGGAGGATTAGTTTTACTACTCAAATATCCATATGTATTTGGTATTTTTGGGATGGTGTTTTTTTATGAGGTGCTTGCTACCGTATTGAGTTATCTGCGGCTTGGAGTGGCGCAATCAAATTCAGCTAACATATCTCAAATTAGTGCCTTTCTTTTCAAGCTTATATTTATAATGCATACCGTCGGATTTTTCTTGTCTCTTTTTGGGACCAGCACGATGCTTAAAAAGTTTGGAGAACGGACCTGCCTCATGCTGATTCCTCTCATGAGTGGAGGGGTTCTTCTTTATCTTATGGTAGAGACTACGCCGTGGGCTATAACGGTGGCTTATGTGCTGCTTAAAGCAGTGAATTATGCATTCGCATGGCCAGTGAGAGAGAGCCTCTATATTCCGACGATTAAAGAAATCAAATTTAAGTCAAAATCGTGGATAGATGCATTTGGAAGCAAGTTTGCCAAGTTTAGTGGGTCGTCTTTTAACATCCTCATCTCCTGGATAGGAGCAGGATTTATGCTTCCGCTCTATTCCTTCTTTTTTGCAAGTATCGTAATTTTTTGGTTTATTGATGCCTTGTTTCTAGGGGCCCGTTTTGATCGGGCAATAGCGAATAATGAGGTTATTGGGATGGATGACGAAATTCTTGCATCTAAAGATTGAGTTTTTGCCGTATTTTGATACACTTTCAATGATAGTTTTATGGTATAAAGAAAGGATTTGAATGATTGATTTTCGTAAATTAGTGAAAGCAGGCGTGCATTTTGGGCACCAGACATCCCGTTGGATGCCGAAGATGTTCCCTTATATTTGGGGTGTTAAAAACAAAGTACATCTCATTGATGTATCTAAAACAGCATACCAATTAGAACGTGCTGCATCATTTCTCAAAGCGGTTTCCAGTGAAGGGAAACAAATTTTATGGGTAGGCACAAAAAAGCCGGCACGAGCGATTATTCAATCAATTGCAGAAAAACTTGGAATGCCATACGTCAATCATCGTTGGGTAGGGGGCACTTTGAGTAACTTTGCTCAAGTTAAAAAATCTGTTACTCGTCTACTTCATTTCGAAGATGTACTTGCAAAATCAGAAAAATATCCGCACTACACAAAAAAAGAACTTAATGAAATTCGTAAAAGTATTGATCGTCTAAAAAGTATTGTAGGTGGCATTCGTAAGTTAAGATGGCCTATTGGTGCGATTGTAATTGTAGATGTTACGAAAGAAAGATCTGCATTAAAAGAAGCAAATAAAGTGGGGGTTCCGATAGTTGCTTTGGTAGATACTAATTCAGATCCATCTCAAGTAGATTACGTAATTCCTGCAAATGATGATGCGCCTCGTTCCATAGATATTATTTTACAATATTTGGTAGAAGCTATAGAAGCAGGCAAAAAGAAAACATCTACAAAAGAAGACGAAAAAACAACCTCAGCTTCTCCAGTAGCTGCTATAGGCGCAGATGCGGAAATCGCAGCATTGGAACTTACTGAAGATGTTGATGAAGCAGGTGAAAAAGTCGAGAAAAAAGAAACAAAGACTAAAAAAGTTCAAGCTGTTTCTAAAACAATAAAAAAAGAAGCAAAAGAAGAAGAGCCTGAAGATAAAAAGCTCAAAAAAGTAAAAGTAGTTGAGACTAAAGCGAAAGCAAAAGTAAAAACTACAACAACCCGAAAAAAAGAATCTCCAAAACAACCCAAAGCTGAGTAGTATTTGATCACGAGATAACTATTGGAGAGGTGTCTGAGTGGTCGAAAGAGCACGATTGGAAATCGTGTATGTCCTGAAAGGGGCATCGAGGGTTCGAATCCCTCTCTCTCCACCAGTCTTCGTTGCTTTGCAACTTCGTCTGGCTGCGCCAAGGGGTGGAAGATGGACCAGGCTGTAATAAAGATCAATTTTTTTGTTCCATAAGAGTATATCGAGAGAGTAATAAAAAGTTTGGGGAAGTAGGTAAAGAATACAGTATCCACTTTGTCAGGTCCGAAAGGAAGCAGCAAAGATACATGATATTCTTGTATGTACTTCCCTATATTTATTTTTTTATTTTATAATTTGAGGATGCATCATGAGTGAGATCAAACTCAATCTTGCTCGTAAATGGAGGTCAAAAACATTTCATGAGATTGTTGGGCAAGAGCTTTCCATTCGCATGCTAAAAAATGGTTTGTACTTGCAACAGTATTTTCCTGTTTACCTTTTTTCTGGTCAGCGGGGATGCGGTAAAACTACAACAGCTCGTGTATTTGCTGCCGCATTAAATTGTGAACAACTTTCTGAATTCCAAAAAAATCCTCAAAAAGTTACTGTTCCGTGCTTGAGTTGCAAATCTTGTATTGCGATGCTCAATGGTAAGCATCCTGACTTTATAGAAATAGATGCCGCTTCACACACGGGGGTTGATAATGTTCGATACATTATAGATTCAGCATCGTTGCTACCATTGATGGGACGAAAGAAAGTATATCTTATCGATGAAGTGCATATGCTTTCAAAAGCTGCTTTTAATGCTTTTTTAAAAATATTAGAAGAACCGCCATCATCGGTAATATTTATTTTAGCTACTACTGATCCTCAAAAAATTATTGAAACAGTTCGTTCCCGTTGTTTTCAACTTTTTTTCAAACCGGTCGAATCGAATATTTTGCTTGATCGATTAAAACAGGTATGTGAAAAAGAGAACATTTCCTTTGAAGTTGATGGGTTGGAAACAATAATTAAGCAAACAGAGGGTTCTGTGCGGGATGCATTAAATTTATTAGAACAGGTTCGGTTTTCTAGCAATTCAGTAACTAAGAAATCGGTTGATTCAGTAATTGGATCAATTGATGATACGGTTTTAATTTCTCTTGTTGAGTATGCACTATCCGGCACTGCGCAACAGTTATTAACCTTTCTTTCCAAAACCAACTTGCAACAATTTTCTGCACAACTAATTTGGGGACGGTTAGTTGCATTGGTGCGTGCGTTATTATGGCTTAGTTATGATGTGATGCCTGATCAGTTTGTTGAGCATCTTGGTTTATTGAAACGTATACTTACTCGCTGTAATGCAAAGCAGTTGCATCAATTGCTCGAAAATTTATATGAGAATGAGCAGCTATTTGTGCGCACAACAGCCAAGCAAGAACTTTTGGAAATGATCTTGATCCGTTTGTGCAAAAATAATGATAATTCTAATTCGCAGGGTGGAAGCTCATCTCCGTCTGCACAACTGAGTTCGGATGATCAAGATTCTGATCAAGACGAACTTGACGAAGATGAGGATCAAGATGAAGATGTTGAAGAAGAAGTTTCTTGCAAAAATCCATTACAGGAAAAATGGAATCGATTTATCAAATCAATTGACAGATTAAACGACCCATTAACAAGCTCAGTTTTTCAACAAGGAGTTTTGGGCCAGATAAATGCAAACTAAGAACATATCATAGAATTTTCAAAAGAACTTATTTTTTTTCAAGATTGGTTGCAAGAAAGCAAAGCTCAGTGGCAACCGCTGCTAGAAAAAGAGTTTGAATCAGTTGCGTTTATGCCGCAATTTACTCGAGAGTCTCCTGCTAAAAAGATTGAGAAAACAATACCGCAATCTATTCGAGAGCCGGTGAGAGTATCTTCGCCAGAGGTTTCTAAGAATAATAATGGTTACAAAAAATCATATCAAAGCAAATATAGACATAACCAACTAGTAAGACCATTTCCAAATGAAGCTAGAATTGATATTAGTCATGAATCTACTTGGAAAAAAACGCATATGTTATTACGATATATTCCAGGAACTATTACAGAGATTCGTGAACACAGTTCGAACGCAGGAAAGTGATGAAGAAAAAAGGGTTACCTACGGTAGTGATTGTTGGGAGAATGAATGTAGGTAAGTCTACACTCTTTAATAGACTTTCTACAGATGTTAAAGCGATTACACTTGACTACGAAGGGGTAACGCGAGACATTATTTCTGATACGGTTTGCTGGAAAGATTATTGTTTTGATCTGATCGATACCGGTGGTATTAGTTTACGAAAAACGTCTAATGAAATTTTACAAAAATCCCGTGAGCAAGCGTTAGACTATATAAAAGATGCTTCAGTTGTTTTATTTGTATGTGATGGGACGGTTGGTATCCTTACTGAAGATAGAGAGATTGCAAACCTGCTCCACAAAATGAAACGCCCAACCGTGCTCCTTATAAATAAATCTGATACGAAGAAAACCCAAGAGCAGCTGCATGAATTTAATGCATTAGGATTTGATAATACAATCCCAATTTCTGCGCAGCATGGCATCAATATTCATGAGCTGTTTGATGCAATTCTTGCAGTTATTCCAAAAGAAACAAAAAAAATTGAAGAAGAAACAACGCGTTGTAATGTAGTAATCTTAGGTAAACCGAATGTTGGTAAATCTTCTTTGTTGAATCTGTTGTTAAAGCAAGAACGTGCGATCGTGGCGGATCAACCTGGAACTACTCGCGAAGCGATTACTGAACGGGTTCAATTTCAGAAAGAACATATACAAGTGACCGATACACCTGGCTTGCGGCGCAAGCGGGGCGTAACTGAACCACTTGAAAAATTAATGGTCCGCAGTTCTTTGCGATCGATTGATGATGCGCAGGTGGTAGTGCTTATGATTGATGCGAATGAAGGTGAGATTGTTGATCAGGAACTCAAGCTTGCGTTTTTTGTATTCAAAGAAAAAAATAAAGCATTAATTATTCTTTTTAATAAAGATGATTTGGTTACTGAAACAAAACGGGATGATCTAGAATATAGCTTATCTCCTTATGAATATTTTTTAAAAAATATTACTCAAGTTCGTATATCGTGCAAATCGAAAAAAAACATTGGCAAGTTATTGGCAACAATCGATAAGGTATGCGCTCGCTATAAAACAAAATTTAGTGACCAAGAACTGACTATTCTATTTAAAGAAGCGCTTATGAAAAAACCACTTTATCGCCAAGGCCAACTCTTGCGCCTTTATCGAGTGCGCCAAATTCGAACAGCGCCGATTACTATTGAGCTTACCGTTACCCACACTCCATTCTGGGGCCCAACACAATTCGGGTTCTTGGAGCGTATGCTTCGCAAGGCTTATGACCTCAAGAGCGTTCCGGTCAAATTTGTGGCGAGAAAGAGAAGATAACCGCCTATTCTATTGCTTTTTACCCCCTCAATCATGCTAAAATAAAAGGAATAAGAGAGATTTCATCGTCATAGATGTGGACAGGATAATGATGAAAAAAACATATGTCATTATATTAGCATTGCTGTTTTTAGGGATTGGGTTCAAAAACCACTCGATGGAAAAAGTTTTGCCTCATTCTGATCGAGCGTTTAAAGCGTTATCTGATTGGTGGTATGGAAGAACGATTGATCCGAAGGATGTAAAAATGCTTCCTCCTGAAATGCAGACCAAGATATTAGTTTATAAAAAAATGCCTTTTCCGATTGTGCCATTTCTTTTGAATAAACTAAAAATATCAAAAACTTTACCCCATGGGGATACAGTGCTTTCAGTTGCATTTAGCCCTGATGGTTCTAAAGCGATAAGTGGATCTGTGGATGGGATAGCTAAGGTGTGGGATATGAGCAATGGCTCTCTTCTTTACAGCTTACTCCATGCAGGCTGGGTGAATTCAGTTGCATTCAGTCCTGATGGTTCTAAGGCGATAACTGGCTCAGGTGATAACAGTGCCAAAGTGTGGGATATGAGCAATGGCTCTCTTCTTTACAGCTTACTCCATGCAGGCTGGGTGAATTCAGTTGCATTCAGTCCTGATGGTTCTAAGGCGATAACTGGCTCAGCTGATAACAGTGCCAAGGTGTGGGATATGAGCAATGGCTCTCTTCTTTACAGCTTACTCCATGCAGGCTGGGTTAGGTCAGTTGCATTCAGTTCTGATGGATCTAAAGCGATAACTGGATCATGGGACAAATCAGCCAAGGTGTGGGATATGAGCAGTGGTACGCTTCTTTACACGTTACCCCATGCACGCGTGGTTGAATCAGTTGCATTTAGCCCTGATGGTTCTAAGGCGATAACCGGCTCATCTGATAGAACAGCCAAGGTGTGGGATATGAGCAATGGTACGCTTCTTTACACGCTACCCCATACAGATTGGGTTAAGTCAGTTGCATTCAGCTCTGACGGCTCTAAAGCGATTACCGGATCATATGACAGATCAGCCAAAGTGTGGGATATAAGCAATGGTTCTCTTCTTTACAGCTTACCCCATACAGGCGGGGTTATTTCAGTTGCATTTAGCTCTGATGGCTTAAGAGTGATTACTGGTTCACAAGATGTAGCTAAGATATGGGATATGAGCAACGGTGCCCTTCTTTACAGTTTACTCCATACAGACAGGGTTTGGTCAGTTGCATTCAGCCCTGATGGTTCTAAAGCGATTACTGGTTCTGGGGATAGCACCGCTAAAGTTTGGGAGTTGCAACAAGCTGAAGACGCAGTAAATACATTCTTGCGTTATTTATCAGCGGATCAGTTTGAGCTGCTTCAAGCGTTTGCACGGGCAATAAAGGACAAAGCTCGCATTCATGCAAATAAAGAGCAGTGGGCTGTGTATCAATCATTTCCGCCACGCATTCGAAATGCACTTAAGCTTTATATCAAACGGCAGCCAGTAACAGTTCAAAGACCTAAAAAGAAACCCAAAGCGAAGCGTAGAAAAAAGCGCTGAAAATCCATCAGTTCATAATAGGAAGACCTTCCGAGCGAATTGTGAAATTATTTTTTTTTGATAAAAGTACTTAAAGCCCCGTTCATCCTGAGGTACTCGAAGGATGCGGGGATACATGATTTGTGATTTAAAATGATGTACCGTTCAAACCCTTCGAGAGCCTCAGGGCGAACGGGAAGGAAATAAACTTTCTGATAAAGCTTTATTTTTTAAGGGTTTATAATTTCACAATTCGCTCAAGATCTTCCCTATTCTATTGCTTTTTACCCCCTCAATTATGCTAAAATAAAGAAAAAAAGTATTTTTGAGGAGAGAGTGTATGAAGAAGCTTATCTTGAGTGCAATGCTCATTTTCAGTTTTTCGATAAAAGCAGATCTGGCTGGTAGGTTTTTGCAAGTATGTAATCAGGGGGTGTGTTACATAAAGCAGCAAGCATCTGTTGCTCTGAATGAGTTCAAAAAAAATGCAGAAGCGTTTTTACAGAAGGTGCTTGCAGAAGTATCAAAGCCTCTTCATTTAGATCTTCCTCAAATGGTATTATCCATTCAAAAAATGAAAGGTGATGTTGGGAATTTAAAGAATGACCTTGATCGATTAAAATCACAAATAGGTGAGGGTGGCAACACCTACAGTGCCGCAAAAGTAGTTATTGAAGCGATAGATAAGTTTGACGATGCAGTAACAGCGCTCGAAAAAGCAAATCCTCCATATTCTAAAACTGAGCTCACAACTGCACTTACTGGTGTTCCAAGTTTCCTTGAGCAATTATGGGGCGGCAGAAGCCAAGAGGTTAAAGCTCAATTTTCAATCATGCTCGATAAATATGGAATCATCAGGGATAATGTTCCCAAACTTGATATAAAAGAACTTGGTATCCGGGCGCAAACGGTAATATCTGAAATTGTTTACATTATGGATAACGTAACGGACATTCGTAAATCTGCCGGTGATATTGCGGATTCATTAATTTCTCCCACGCTTACACGAAATTTCCGTGCCATTCGGGAAGATCTTGCACGTATAACAACTCGTATTGGTACCATTGTATCATACCCGTCATTTATAGTTGGTGGCCCGTATAGCACAATTGAAATGGGAAAAAAAGTAGGAGGTGCAATTATTTCAAACATATTTGCATTGGGCCAAATGACAAAAAGCATTGATGCTATTAAACATAAAGTTTTTCAAATAAAAGGGCTTGCAGATGCGTTAAAGCAAGAAGGGAAAATGATAGAAGAGCGGGTGGCTACATTACTTGCAACTGCACAAATAAGACCATTAATTGGTAGAATTAAACAGAAAGTAAGCGACGCAACTATTCTTCAGGTTAATAGAATTGCATTGCAAGAAATACAAGATACGATCAATCGTATCAAAACAGCATATAATGAAACATTGCTATTATTACTTACCGCTGTTGATCAAGTTGTATTAATTATTGCGCATGCTCATGCAATTAGTATGAATGTTGATACACTTATGGGGGGAAGTTTTGTGCAGCCTCGAGTGCTTCAAGATTTACAGGGAGTATCTTCAGATATTTCTGATATTAGATCTCGAGTGGACGCAATGTTAAGAGAATTGAAGCTGTTAAAGTAAGAATGAATAAAATCAATTGGAGCTAGTATGCATAAGAGAATAACATTTCGGCATATGGATCATTCAAATGTAATGGAAGATTACATTAATAAACAACTTGATAAAATCATGAAGTTTTTAGAAAACGAACCAACGCCAATAAACATTGACTTTGTTTTAGAGGCATCAAAAGTTCGAGAGCACCCACGGGGAGAACTTCGTATTAAAACGAAAAATTATGATCTCGTTTCTAGCTATGAGCATGAAGGCGTTGATCTATATGATGTAATTGATCGAGTTATCGATGTAATGTACAAACAACTTCATGAAGAAAAACAAAAAAATGTAGATAAACGAAAATCACAAGGGCGCCACGAAGAATTTAAAAAACAACGGTAAAATTATGAATACCCTTCGACACGCTCAGGGAGTACGGATTGGGGGGAAAGTGGCTTTCCTTTAGGAATCATAACTTATAAAGCTTTTCAATTTATTAAACCTACAATAACAAATAATTTCCTCTATCTCCGTACTCCCTGAGCGTGTCGAAGGGTAAATAAAACTAATACATTTCTCTCAACAAACAGCAAAACTGCTCAGGCGAAGATTCATACAGTTCACCACCCCATCGCGTGCACATTGTTTCATCTTCTGGATTGATAACGAGCAATGTCGGAACACCTAAAATATTGAACTTTTTTTGCAATGCGAGCGTTGTTTCATTTTGTTCGATATTTTCAATTTTAACGGGAACAAAATTTTGTATTTCAGTGCACACTTGCTCATTGCATAATATTTTTTTATCGATTGCACGGCATATTGAGCAAAATGGCCCCGTTACCTCCAGCAATATTTTTTTGTTCTGCTGCTTTGCGATTATAAGTGCTTGCCCATAATCGTGAAGCCATAGATCTTTATCAGACTGATTACGATGTATGATTGTTGCCTTGAATGCTTGAAAGCACAATAAAACTGACATTGCCATACAACTTATACTGCTCACATTCAAAACAGGAGAAGACGCTAATCGTGCATAATGAACACCACCAATTGCCACCAACAGTGCACCTATCCATAATACAAGATGCCATGGCATCAGAGATGAAAGAAAATACAAACTGGTACCAACTAAAAGCCAACCAAAAAAATGTTTAACTCCAATCATCCATGCACCAGCTTTTGGTAAAAATGAAGTAGAGCAGGTTCCGATAATCAAAAGTGGCAATCCTATCCCAACACCAAAAGCGAATAGTAATACAAAACCCATTATCGCATTGTTTAAGGTAGTCACGATGGTAAGTAATAATAATAAACCGGGAGAAAGGCAGGGCGATGCAACGGTGCCACTAATCGCACCGAACGTAAAAGCGGAAATAAGCGAACCACCTTTTGCGGTTTGTTTTGGTTTTAAAAATGTTGGAATGTACATTTCATAAAACCCAAACATGGTTCCAGCCATATAAGCAAGAAAACCACTTATGCAAAGAATTACAATTGGTTTATTGAGCAACGATCCCATCATGGCACCAGAAAATGCAGCAATCGTTCCCAGCATTGCAAATGTGGTAGCAATACCACACGTATAACTTGCCGCTAAGCAAAAATTACGCCGAACTGATTTACTGCCTTGCGCTTGTAAAATTCCGAGCGTGATTGGAATCATAGGGTAAATGCATGGGGTAAGACTTAATAATAAACCTAAAAGAAGTGCCATCAAAAGTTGAATAGGGAATGAGTTTGTATTTACAAGCAACGCTGAAAAGTATGCGGTCCAGGTTAATGGTTGTTCTGTTTTTTTAGCGGATGCGCTGGCTTGTGCAATTTCTTGAGTGCTCACTTGATTGCTATTTTCTAATGCGTTAAATGATATCGGAAACATGGTATGCGCTATTTTTTTTTGTGATCGGAGGTAATACGTAAGATGAATTGTTGCGTCATCTACCGTCGAGCTATGCTCAGTTTTGAGTGA
>SDBT01017342.1_pt1 | contig 11375 bp, 4 predicted proteins | sample 2277101 | NCBI WGS metagenome assembly SDBT01 (sample SAMN10404973, study PRJNA504765) | marine sediment metagenome | isolation source: marine sediment core GS10_PC15, 103 cmbsf | place: Arctic Ocean: Southern Knipovich Ridge | collected 2010 | reverse complement strand
TCTCATCTGTTCGGCTGTCACGGTAATGATACGGGTTCTCTATCAACTTACCGCTTTCATCGAGCAGCCCGAAATCCACGCCCCAGCTATCGACCCCGATTCCCGAAATCTCACTGTCAACTTGCCTGATTGCCTTGGCGATACCGACCTTGATCTCGGAAAAGAGCGCGGCGAAGTCCCACCTGAGAGAGCCGGCTGCTTCGATCGGCCCGTTAGGAAAACGATAGATCTCCTCCAGATGCAGTTTCTCGCTTGAAATGCTCCCTAACATAATCCTGCCGCTCTCGGCGCCCAGGTCGACCGCGATATAGTGTTTGCGATGTTCCATATCGATCTACTTCGCCTCTTTCCTGCTTCAAATCAGTTGCAGCAGTTGATAAGAAGTATACCCGGTGTGTTGCATTCGTCAAGGCGTATTTAGGCTCGCGCTTGTGCAGCGCCGACCTGCACTTTACGGCCGAGACGTCGCATTCTTGTTGTTCACGAATTTCGCCGGCGCCATGTCCCATGCGTCCAGCGACAGCACCCTCGCACGGTCGCCTTTGGCACAAAGTTTGACCAGGTTGTCCGTACCGGTCGGGAATATCTGCTGTGTGATGCACTGGCGCCCGTTCGCAAACACTTCGAGCATGCATTTGTCCAGGAAAATACGCAAATCCAATGTTTCTCCCACGCCCAGTTCGAGCGGTGCCGTGACTGTTTTCTGGGGATTCTTTTTGTCGCCTATCCTGCCGCTGGCAAGTGGCTCGCCCGCATAGACCACGTCGCTTCGCAGAGTGGACTGCGACATGTCGATTGTCAGTATGCCGTTGATGGCGTTGTACCATATGTCTGTGTGCTCGGTGCCGTCGGCGTTGCATCGCACCTTCACACCGATCTCGACCGCCTCGCCCGTGTCGATCTTCATCGCCAGTTCCATGCAGTCGCCGCTGATGTTCTCCGGCGTAACATCCCTGAAGTAAGGCAGCTTGATATTCTCCATGTGACGGTGATTACGCCGAAGCATCTTGAGTTCCTCGATCGGCTCTATGCCCAAAGTCCCGTCCGGTCGCAGCGAAAGGACGCGCCCCAGGCTGTGAACTCCCGAGCCGGTCAACTTCTGCGTGCTCTTTATGCGCGGATCGGTCACCCAGGCCCAGAAGATACGCCGGCCCGTCGGCCCTTCAAGGCTTTCCGGCGCAAAGAAGTTCCCGCCCGGCCAGTTCATGCGGACGTGCCGCTCCGGATAGAACAGGTCCTTTTCATAGCGCCCGACATAGCACCTGCCACCGACCTTGTGGCTTATCGACATCAGCACGTGTTTGTCGCCAAGCCTGAAGAAATCCGGACACGAGACATCCTCGCCGGGGATGGTCCATGAAGGCTCGGCGCGGTAGAACGGGTGAAGCGGTTTCCAGTTCACCAGGTCGGGCGAGCTGCATATATACAGCGTGTCCTCGCCGTTGGACAGCTTGTTGCCGCCGAGCAGGCAGTAATATGTATCGCCTTCGAGCCAAAGGTAAGGGTCCCAGACCGTATAGACACCATGTCCGGGGTCGCCCTCTTTTGGAATCGGAATTATGGGGTTGTTCGGATGATTCTTCCACCGGACCAGATCGTCATCCTGCGCCGCGGCGACGCACACACCGGCCTTGATGCCGAACCAGCAGAGCATCGGTACACCGTCCTTGTTGACGAATGCGTTGCCGCTGTAGATTCCCTTGTCCGGGTCGCCGGGCTGCGGCACAAGAGCCGGCGGATGAAAAGTCCAGTTCACCAGGTCGCTGCTCGAAGCATGTCCCCAGCAGTGCTTTCTTCCGCCGTCCGGCTGCCGCTGGTAGATATACATCAGGTGATACCGCCCCTTCCAGTAGATACATCCGTTCGTATCGTAAGGCCTGCAGACGCCTTCTTCCGGCAGCGCAGTGATGTGATACGTCGGCCACTGCTCCGACTCCCGGTCCCGGGGCGGCGCCACAGCCGCATGTATGGACGGCATTTCCAAGGCCGAAAACAACATCACAAGAACAACAGTCGCCATCAACACGCTTTTATTGTATGTTCTCGTTTTGCCCGTCACTACCATATTTACCTCCCTGGCCGTCCGCACACACAAAAAACAACAATAACACACGGCACAAAACCAGCGGTTCTCCTGGCATTTCACTGTTCCCGAAAAACGTCATTCTGTTCGGACATCGTCGATCAGGTAAACGCTGAGCGGCATTTTATTGTCGGCACCCGGCGAATCTTCCATGTATAACCCTTTTGCTCCCGGCTCACGATTGACTATCAGCGGACGAACGTCACCGCGCCATGGGCCTGTCCGAAACACAAGCCGCTCCAGGGACTCGACCTTATCTGCGAACTCAACGCCCCTCTTGGCACGTTTGCCGTCGACATAAAGGTCGTATTCCTGTTCATCGCAATCGAGCATGAGCTTGATATCGTACCACTTATTGGTCTGTGCGGCCACCGGCCGCGGCTCGGTTCCCATGCGGTCCATTGATATCCAGTCCGCGTCGAATCTGACCCTCATGGGCCGGTTGCCGTATTTATCCTGAACCTCGACATCCAGAATTCCGCTGCCCACCTTGACCATCATCACACGAAAGCTCACCACAGGCTTCTTGCTTTCAGGAAAGGCCCTCTGGGCTATTGCGTAATCGTAAGGCTCCTCGTCACGCAGTTCCAGACACTTGTTGCCCGACTTCACGGGATCGTCCACAACCGATACCGGCGCCCACTGCGGCACATAAAGGTTCCACGTCGCAAGCTCGGACTCATCTGCAACATTCTCGAAATCCTCGGAGAAATGCTCATTAACCGCACCCCGGATCGGCAGCGGCGTTCGAGTCACCCAGATGTCCTCCTTGTTGACACTGTAAGTCTTCCAGATATGATCGCCGGGGGGATTGCCGTTGCCCTCGACAATCCCACGGAAGTACTGCGTACCGATGTTCTTGTGCATTCCCTGGTAACGCATGGGCGGCACCTCACCGTTGATACACAGAAGATCGTCGAATTCATGGCAATCGTCGCTTGTCATAATCGCCATCGGGAAACGGTTCGCACGGGTAGCCGAGTGATTGTACACCAGTGCATACCTGCCGTCGTCTGTCCTCTGTATCCACGTTTTCGCACCGCAGGCCATAAGAGAACGATTCCTGTTTATTTTTGTCCAGGTTTTGCCGTCGTCGGAACTGAGAGCCGACCTTTGGCCCTTCCATACCCCTACGACAACTCCGTCGGGCCTGTGACACCAACTCAATGCCTTATACTGATCCTCGACACCAATGGCAAAGAATCCGTCGTCTGCCATATCTTCTTCCTGCCACTGAAGTGTAAAGAGTTTGTCGGCTAACAGGGCTTCACAAGCTTCGATAAAGCCCTTGTCACTGCTGCTCTTATAGAGCGGATAATTGGTATTGGATTCATTCCAGCCTGCGTGGCGATTATAACGAATGAAGTAGATCGGGCCGAAGCTCCCGTCTGGGTATACCTCGCGCACCACCCTGCCTAACCCCTGGCCGTTGTTGGGGCCTGATCGTGGATGAGAACAAAAGCTGTAAAAAGCCAACGTCAAAAGCCGTCCGTTCGGAGCAACATAATATCCCATCCGCTGGTGCATTACGGAAAATGTCCCTGCGGGCAGGTCTACTTCTCCGATTTCAGGAAAACGCCTGTTTATCTTAGGCAGCGGATACTTCGGAAAGACCACTCGCGGGCTGGACCAGTTGAGGCCATCCTTCGAGGTCATCAGCAATGTTCTTCCCGGCGGCACATGCTCGCCCTTGAGATTACTCAAATACTGCAAATAGAGCTGATTGTTCCAATATACAAGATAGGGCTGGTGGTTGTAAGTCCAGCCGACCTGGCCAGGCTCCGAGGGGTTCGTTCTGTTGGCGCGGAATGCCTGGTAACTGTGCGCGCCAATGACATAACGAAGTCTGCCGTCATAATACCGCTTGTCGCAAACAACACCGCCTACATACTTGACAGGCGCCTTTGCTGATTCTTCTATCGACGGCGGCATCTTTGCCGCGCCACTTACACGACTTAGAAAACACAGCGTCAATACCGCCAGAATCATCTTTCGATCCATAACATGTCCTTTCATTGAATGGTTGGGATTACCCAATTCCTATGGTTGAAAAGAAAACTCCTCAATCGGAACACCCGTTTGAAACCACTATTACGGCACTGATTTCGTCTTTACATCATCTATCAGAAAAACGCTCGCCGGGACTTTTTCTTCTGCGCCCGGCAGATCTTCTGTGTACAGGCCGGATGGTCTGGGCTCGCTGTCGACAATCAGCGCTCGAACGTCCCCGCGATAGGGGCCCGTCCTGAAAACCACTCTTTCAAACGAATCGACCTTCTCGGCAAAGGCAATTTCCTTGCGGACCCAATCATCGTTGACGGCCAGGTCGTAGCTTTGCGAATCACAGTCTAACTTCAGCGCAATGTCATACCATTTGCCGGTTGTCACCGCCACCGGGTTTATTGACATCAGCTTCCTGTCCATATAAAGCCACCGCCTGTCGAAGCGCAGCCGCATCGGTCTTGTACCCCGGCGATTTACGACCTCGACCTCCAGCACCCTGCCCTGTGGAAGCTGCGACAGCATGATGCGAAAACGGACCGTCACAATGCGACTTTGCGGAAAAACGCGTTCTGCAATCGCATGGTCATACGGCTCTTCATCGCGCAGTTCCAGGCATTTGTTGTCGGAACTACCCAGGTCCGTCACTATCGAAACAGGCGCCCATTTCGGAACATAGAGGTTCCAGAGTTCGAGGTCCGCCTCGCTTTGAGCCTTCTCGAAATCCTCGTCGACGTGCTCATCGACCGTGCCGGTAACAGGAACATGCAGGCGGCTGACCCAGATGTCTTCCTTGTTCACACTGTATGTATTCCAAAGGTCATTGCCCGGCGGATCGCCGTTACCCTCGACGATGCCGCGGACGTACTGCGGGCCGCGACTGCGATGAATTCCCTGGTACCTCTGGGCAGGAACCTCTCCCTGCAGACAAAGCATGTTGTCGAACTCGTGCCCGTCACTGCCGGTAACTACCACTAAGGGATACCGGTTGCCACGTGTGGCGGAGTGATTGTAAACAAGTCCGTACAAGCCGTCCTCGGTTCGCTGGCCCCATACCTTTGCCCCGCACGTTTTAAGCGAAGTGTTCTTGCTGATCCCGGTCCATGTTCTTCCCTCGTCGCCGCTTAAAGCGGACCACTGATTTTTCCACAGTGCCACAACCACACCGTCCGGGCGGTGGTAGAAACACAGCGCCTTACCCGCGCCCCTGAAAGTGGTCATGTTTGCGTGGAACGGAAAAGCACTCTTGACATCGCCGGGATCAATTACATAGAACCCGTCTTTTGCACGGTCTTCTTCCCACCACTGCAGACTCATCAACTTGTCTGCAAGAAGCGCCTCGCAGGCCTCCAGAAAGCCTTTGTCCTTACTTGCCTTGTAAAAGGGATATCGGGTATTGTGCTCTCCAAAGCCGGCGTGTCGGTTATAGCGAATAAAATAAATTGGGCCGAAACTTCCATCCCTGTAAATCTCGCGCACGACTCGCCCCAAGCCGTTGCCGGCATTGGGCGAAGTGCGCGGATGGGCGCAGTAACTGTAAAAACCTAATGCGAGCAGACGCCCGTTCGGGGCCGCGTAAAATCCCATGCGCTGATGCATGACCGAAAAAGTGCCTTCGGGAATATGTACCTCGCCTCTGGTGATTTCCGGCAGCGGATACTTTGGGAAAAGCACCCTCGGATTCGACCATTTCCGCCCGTCCTCCGAAGTCACCACCATCGTGCGCCCCGGCGGCTCATGCTCTTCGATCAGGTTGCTCAGGTAGTGCAGGTAGAACCTGCCGTTCCAGTAAGCCAGAAATGGCTGATGATTGTAAGTCCATCCGACGTCTCCGCCTTCGGACGGGTGACTTCTGTTGGCGCGAAAAGCCTGGTACAAATGCGCTCCCACAGCGTGGCCGACGGCGCCGTCATAAAAACGCTTGTCGGTCTGCAAAGAACCAACGTATTTGACCGGCTCGGCCGCCGAGTCCTTTATTGGCGGAGGCATCTTCGCTTCGACACATTCAATCGCAAAGAAGCACACTATTAAAACCGACAGAATTACTTTGCCTTTCATGATACATCCTTTCCTTGAGTCAGCATAGTTGACACCAGTTGCTCCGCCGCCGCAAGGGCAATTTAAACTACTTGACCTGCTCGATCGTAAAGTTGATCGGTTTGGCAGAACTGCAGCGGACCCACACAACGAGCGAGTGCTTCGAATCCCATTGGGATTCATCCCAGTTGTTTTCGATGCCCTGCTTGAAATCTGTGCCTTGGGGAATCTCTTTGCCGTTGATGTACAGCCTGGCCTTGACGCCGCCTTCGGGCCAGCCGTTGATCACGAAACACGGATTAACGACCGGTGAATCCTCTGAAGCAAATACCTGAATGTCGGCCTTTTCAGCGTCTTTGTTGGGCATCTTGTCGTCATCTTTATTTACCATGTGCTCGAAGCCGATCGTGCGTACCCTTCGCCGGATCATGTAAGCCTTTTGCGACTTATCGAAGTGTCCGCCGCTGTAACCGTAACCGGTGACCTTGATTGCTGGTGCGTTTTCCCAATACTTTGTAATAGGGATCAATTTCTTGACCTCATGGTCGGTGGTCATACCGTGAAGCAGAACCTTTCGCAACCAGATGATCGGGCCGTCGTAATTGTCCTCGTAGTTGTCCCAGTCCAGGTGCATCAGTGAAGAATGCGCCGGCAGGAACTCGCAGAAATCACGGTAGTTCTTATTCTCCGGCTTTCTTTGCCAATCACCTCTTCTGTACTTCCTGGGCCAGGCAGGCCAGTCATCATAATGATTGAACCTGGTATCGCCAGGTCTGCTGATCGGGTCGAACCACTGTCCGTAAGATTCGCAGACAGCAAAAGGTTTGCTGTTTCCCTTCATACCAATCAGGAGGATATTGTAGCCATCCTTGAAATCGCTGTTGGGCGGGAAGGAATTTTCAAAGTTGAAATATATGGCCTCACCCCTGGTATTAGCCATCGACAGCGCCTGCATATCGAGGCAGTCCTCAGGAATCTGCCCCGGACCCATAGTAGGAATCGCCTCGTGCCATTCGTTAAATACGTTGGGTCTGGATGTGTACAGCGTCGTGTCACGAACTGCCGTCTCGTCAGGGTAAACATAGTGATACTCATCGACGGTGTCACCCCATCCTGTTTCGTCAACGAACGGAATCTTGTTCAGAAGGGTGCTCGGATGGTATCGCCAGTGAACGAGTACACGTGCAGGGGTGCTTTGGAGGATTCTGACATTCGAATGCCTGCTGTCATGGTCCTGCATAGGCTCGCAAAGACTGTCCAGGCCTGCATCTCCGCCGCGACGTTCGCAGAACTCGTTTTCATACCACATATTCTTGTCGTTGGCCCAGTGAGGAACGTTTGTGGCGCCTCTCCAGAAAATGAGCCTGTCAATTGAATCCTCGAATTGAACAATCACGTCGGCATAATCGCCGACCCTTCGAGGATTGTCCCATTCGGCCCAGTATTTCAGCGTCTTATAGAAAGCGCCGAACGGGCCCGGATCGGGCGAGCTTTCCGGGAACGGGGGAATTTTGCTCGTGTACGGATCCTTTATGGGCCTGCGAACGACCGGGGCGCTTCCGCCGACAGGGACAACAACCACCTTGCTGCCAGCCTTGAAATCCCTGCCGAGCCAGAGCACCAGGTCGTCGTTATCCATCTTCCGGGCGTAGCCGACCTTGGCGCCATCGAAGGGCCGGCCGTCAACCGTCACCTTGACGCCGGCGTCCCCCCAGCCTTTGACGAATAGAGCCGGATTCGTGACATCGGATACAACGTTGAAGCTGATAGTAGCGGAAACACCGCTGGATTTGGCTTCGAGGGCATAGTGGCCTTTGGTTCTGTCGTATCCCAGGTCGTTGAAGGCGGCGGAGATGGAAGCGTCGAGCTTGAACTCAACAGGCTTGATCCAGGATTGAGGCATCGGGCAAACACCCCTGGGTGTAAGCAGCAAAGGCTGAACTACCCCGTGGGCCGGGTCCCGGTACTGATCGAGCGTCTCGGTGCCGGTCTTTACCGACCTGTAGCACGCGCCGTCCGGATAGACCGTATAGTATTCCTCTGTCCAGTCCTCGAGGTCGGACTCATCGAAATCGGGTATGTACCTCCATTCGACTATCACGCGGGCTTGTGAGTTCTCGATTACGCGTATGTGCGAGTGCTTGTTGACATTGTCGAATCTCCGTCCCGGGCCGTCGCCGTTTTGCGGCACAAGCACTTCAACGAAGCTTTTGCCTTCGGCGGTATCCAGGAAAGGCATATAGCTGGAACCTCTCCAGAAGATGAGCCTGTCGTCGCCGGGGCCGATCTTCACCATCACGTCGGTATACGGGCCGACCTTGGCATATTTTTCCCATCTTTCGCCGCTTGCATACCTGAAATAGTATGCTCCCTCAAGGCTGTCGTAGGCCCTTTCGCATATGACGACCTTGTGCGCGACCTTGGCACCCGGCTTGGCATTGACCAGCCCGGAGATAGCGAGATTGATCGCGCCTGAGGCGGTGTCCGGAACCTGCAGATTGAAACTTTGCTCAGCCTGGCCGGGCTTGAAAACAACGGTGCCGGCGGCCTTGCCGTCTACGGTGTACTTTGCCGTAACAGCCTTGTCATAGGTATTGGTCAGCTTCAGTGTTATGTCTACCGAACCTTCACCCTTGGCGACCCCGCTTGATGAAGTAGCGAACGTAACCAACGGCCGAGGGTCCATGATCGTGTAGGTATGAGAGACAGTTGAACCGAGCATCGCGTCGGGGCCGGTCGGATTCGACAGGACGACCGTGAATGTCTCATCTTCTTCGTCTATGTTGTCCTGGTTAATATCAATATCGATAGTTTTTTTCGTTTGGCCGGGTCTGAATGTCAGGTTCTTCACTTTGAGCAGGTAATCGTTCGGGGTGGCGGTGTCGCTGGTTATCGAACAGTCAACCGTATAAGCACCGCCGGCCTCGGAAGTGGTGAGGACCACGGGGATCGAGATTTTGGCGACGGTTTCCGGGTTGGCTGAGGCCTGGGATTGGAAAGCTATGATCCCGCCCTTTGTGCTTTGGACCGGGCCAATGCCCTGAGGTTTATAGTCGGGATTGGTCGTGAGGACGATTTTGTCGACGATAGCTCCGTCTTCCCGCATACAAAGACTTATTATGTGTACACCGGGGGTCTTGATCTCAAGGTAAGCGGGGTCGTCCTTGCCCTCATAATTCCAGTACCACTGGTCTTTTTCGATATCGATCTCCTCTGCGGTGTTTAGCTCCCTGTGGTCCAGATCCAGGTGGCAGGAGTTGCCGCTGTCGAGGCCATATCCTCTGATCCAGACGTAATGTTTGCCTGTCTTTGCGAAATTGACCTTATAATCTGTGTAAGGCGAATCTCCGTAGTCGATATCCTCGTTGCTGCCTTCGTCGGGGAGGGCAGCCATTGCTCCTTTGCCGGAAAAGCCTGGCGTTGCCGTTGTGAACTCCCAGTTATTATTATCCTTGCCGGGCTGTTTTTCGGCGTAATTTTCGGCCTCGATGCTTACTATGCCGTCCGCGCCGCCCTGCTGGATGAAGTATCCGGATCCAGCCAATAGTTCGTTAACCATTAATAACAATAACAACGCAAACAAAACTCCTGCCATTTTCCTAATGTTCACCATAACAGACACCTCAAAAAAAAACATAATATAAGTTAGACAATCTTATCGTTGCTTAAGGATTGATCGTGACATTATTCAGATAATAAACCGCTTCGCCAACCGGGTCGCCGCCGTTGGGCAGGTCGTCAGCGTTCTCAGCCTTGCCGATACCGAGTTTGCGATATTGACCGGTCCTGAAAGATAATCGCTGCAGCTCTTTTGCCTTTTCAGCAAACGCCGCGTTCTTAACGACCTTTTTACCATTGATACTCAAGTTGTATTTGCCTGTTTTTACGTTGGCGGTGATCTTGACTTTAAGCCACTTATCTGCCTTGTAGCTTGCAGCTTCGACTTTCTTTTCGCCGTCGACAGCGGTGATCCTGCCGTTATCGCCAAGCATGATACGAACCGGACGATTGCCCTTCTTCGAGAGGACTTCGATCTCCATCCGACCGTTATCGATCTGCCGGGCCAGCATATCAAACTCAACTGTCACGCTATCACTGACAGGAAATACTCTCACAGCCTTTGCGTAATCGTAAGGCTCTTTGTCTTTGAACATCAGGCTCTTATCGGTTTTGCCCGGATAATCGACAACGTTAACCGGCGCCCAGATCGAGCTGTAAATATTCCAATCCGTGACAACACCGCCTGTTTTCATATCATTAAAACTATCACTAACCCACTTCTCAACTTCGTGACGGATCGGCACAGGAATTCTACTAACCCAGACATCCTCTTTATGTTGACTGTAGGTCATCCACATATCGCTGCCTGGAGGGTCACCATTACCCGGAGCAATACCACGAACATACTGCGGGCCCACGTCTTTTGCGTCGCCCTGATAACGCATCTGGTTCAGTTCGCCATGGACACAGCTCATGTTGCCAAAGGTTTTACCGTCATCCGAAGTACAAACGACCAAAGGATAACGCCATTCAAAATGCGGATTGTGAACGAAAGCATATTTTCCATCTTCTGTTTGCTGGCCCCACATCTTGGCGTGACCTACGATAACCGATGGAAGCCGTTTTCCCCGGGACCAGGTTTTAGCGCCGTCTTTGCTGTAATTGGCATAGCCGGCCTTGAAAAGACCAACTGTTACACCATCTTTACGTGTATACCAGTTAAAGGCCTTACACTTAAATCCTTCGCCGCCAAACATGTAGAAACCGTCCTCGCTGCGATCCTCTTCCCACCACTGCTGAACCATCAGCTTATTGGCCAACAACTCCTCGCAGATCGCGACAAAACCCTTCTCCGGCGAAGTCTTATAAAACGGAAATGGTGTATTGCTTTCATTGTAGCCGGCATGCCTGTTGTAGCGGATAAAGTACAGATGGCCAACGGAACCGTCTTCGTAAACTTCGCGCACCGCTCTGCCGACGCCGTCGCCCTCATTGGGAGAAGGATACTTCCCGTAAAAGGCCGTTATCAAAAGACGATCGTTCTTCGAAACATATAAACCCATTCTCTGATGGCATATCGTCAGATTCTTGTCATCATACGGCTTGAACGCCGGGAACAATTTCTTCGGCGCTTCCCAGTTCTTACCGTCAACGCTGCCGGTCATATACGTCTCGGTATCAGGATCGTGCTCGTTGACCGGTGCCGCTAAAAACTCCAGGTAGAACTTGCCCTTCCAGTAGCAGATCATAGGTG
>SDBT01017341.1_pt1 | contig 11377 bp, 21 predicted proteins | sample 2277101 | NCBI WGS metagenome assembly SDBT01 (sample SAMN10404973, study PRJNA504765) | marine sediment metagenome | isolation source: marine sediment core GS10_PC15, 103 cmbsf | place: Arctic Ocean: Southern Knipovich Ridge | collected 2010 | reverse complement strand
TCTCGTGCCGCTAGGACGGCGGGGCTTAAATCCGCTGTGTATACCAATTCCACCACGGAGGCTTTGGTGCCGATAGGAGGAATCGAACCCCCGACCTTCCGCTTACGAAACGGCTGCTCTACCTGCTGAGCTACATCGGCATTGGTGGACCCGGAAAGATTCGAACTTTCGACTTCCATCGTATCAGAATGGCACTCTTACCGGGCTGAGTTACGGGTCCAATAGCTATTTAGCACTTTCTTGTGCGAAAATCAAGGGTTACTGTTCGACCGTAACGATGTTGGGGTAGAACACAACCTCGAATCCATACTGCTCAGCCAAGATAAATCTTTCCTTGGTCAACTTTAGGATGTCTTCATCGTCTGTGGTCGTCTCGATTCGGTCTAACAGAGTGAGTAGATCTCTAGCGAAATCGGGATTGAAATCTTCATCGTTCATGAAAGTTGTACTCCATCGTCAAGGGTTACGTCGTAGCGCGTTGCAATGTCATCTGGCTCTACCTGAAATTTCAAATTGTGCGTATCATGATCATCCAGATAATCCGGCGCAAGATTTCCTACGCTATCTCTACCATTCAGAAAATCCAGAGGGTGACTCTGGTCCACATATCCCCAGGTTCTTTGAGCAAGCTCATATCCCATGAGGGCTTGAAGGTCTTCATCAAAGGTTCTGGCTTGCTCCAGTGGGACTGCTAGATACTGATTCTCTTCTTGTCTAAGCCACCCAAGTGTATATTGCAAGGAGACTCCGGTCCGTGACGTTTCGGACTTATTCGATCCTGCGCCATGGATAACATTCCCTGCATAAATCAATACCGATCCCGCAGGCATTTCGGCGGCAATCAATTCTTCTCTTGTTGGTGCTCTGCGATAGTGCCAGTGGTTGCTTCCTGGTACCAATACCGTGGCACCATTTTCTCTAGTGAAATCGCTGATAGACCACATAGTTGCTATGGTCATCGGCGGACTAGGATTGGTGAATGGAACGATATCACGATGGAGAACCTGTGCAGTTTGTCCTGGGTCTACGTGCATAACTCCGGTGAAGTGGAGTTGATACCGGGAACAATATGGAAGAAGCAGTTCATCGCATACTCCAAGAACTAGCGGATGCTGGACCAATGTTTTAGAGTACGGAATTCTATGGAGCAGACGACCAAACCTCTTGGTCTTGCTTCCGAAAAACTTACTTTGGTTGTCCGGGTTAGTGGTGTCAAGATAGGGTCGGATCTGTTCTTGAAGAAGATCAAGTTCTGAGTGGTGCAGGACATCTTCGATGATGACATAGCCATCGTCTTTGATCTGTTGAGAAACGTCCCCGACTTGACCCACTGTTCAAGCTGCCATCAAGTCGGCAAGCATGTATCTGAGCCCGAGACAACCTTGAATAGTGACCTGCGGACCGTCGAAGCCGAGGAAAGTATTGTTATACACCCTCGCGAACTTGGAAACGGTGCCACGACCGAAAGCGAAGTCTCGGCCATCGCTGGTAATTCTCCAGAGTCCCTTACCGCTTGTCTCAATCAAGCCCCAAAGCTGGAGTCGGCTATGTTCGCCACCACCCATGGTGCCGCCACTAATCGCCACGAGGTTGCGCCAACTTTCGACGTGTATGAAATCCACGGTCTTGATTTTGGCGAGCGTGATTAACTGAAGCGCCATCGATGACGTGATCTGTCGTTTGTAGAGTTTGACCTTCTGGTCGCAACAGGGACAGATGATTCCCTTCGATTTCTGCATCCCGGCGAAGACTTCTGCTCGGGCTGTAGCCAGTGTATCTGTACTCATGGTATTACTCCTGATGATCTGCTATCAATGATAAAATGTCCCCATGGCACCCACGAGGTTTGCAATGACAGCCTAGCACTTTACCCCGTATCTCGTCAAGGCTGTCAAGCAAGTCCCATTGACCGGATAACCACACTTGGTACTTCTGAAGAACTTCCTCCCTGGTACCATCACGCCCAATCTTGAAGGGGTTACCCCACTTCGACGGGCGTCCGATGTAAACATCGTATGGCTCTTCCTTACAGTGTACTACTTTAGTTGTCATGTCCTTCACGTTTACAACGTACTTCAAAATGTTCATCGGGAATAGCATCCACGCGGAATGCCTCTTCGACTTCTAGCTTGGCTATCTTGCATTCCCACATCGTTCCCATGTCAGCCGGGGGTGCTTCGACTAACTCTCCCCCGGACGTGAAATGACTCACCAACAAGACAACTGCCAGGGGTTTCATGGGTCACGTGAAGATTGCAAATACCGAGACAACAAACAAGACAGCACACAAAATCTGCATTCCTGTCATTTTCCATCCGGTAATGGTCGCTGTTCTCTCGTTGGCTTCCTTTGCAAGCAAGGTGCCTTCAAGAATTCCGGTGCTGTAGGCTTCCTTGACGCGCCGATCTATTTCTTCCGCCGATATGGTCATGATGTGTCACGGTCATGCAGTTCGCGTTTGGGAGCGCCATGTTGTTCCATGCAGTTGACTGCGATGCCGCCAATCTTACGCATGGTATTCAACGCATTCATTTCCGGCTTGGATTCTTGAGACCACTCCAGTCGTGCCTTTGCTGCATATTCTTCGATGAGCAGAATGAATTCGCCGATGGTTAACTGATTGTCATGCCCCAGTGTGTCGCGCCCTGGCCACTGCATTTCTTGATAAGAACGTTCGGTATTGATGGCTTGAAAAACTTCATCTCTGGTGGCCATGATATTTCCTCTTAAATGAAACTGAAACTGGGGACCGCAGTCCCCAGTTTCGAACTTACACTTTACAGCGTTGAGCTTATCGCTCGATTACGCTGACGCTGACGCCTGCCTCGCCGATCCGCTTGGCTTTCTTGCCGATGCGCGAATGCGGAACGAGATTGAAGAAACCGGCCGAGCCGGACTTTTGAAGCGTGTAACGCTGACGACCCTTCAGACCTGCGGTCTTTGCGACTGTCTCACTGACGGCTGCGCCGTAGCGGTTGCCGGTCTCGTCGCGGGGGGTGAATGGGATTTCAGAGGTATAGTTAACGCGAACCTTCGTGGTCGCGCCATTGGTCAGGGCTTTTGGTAGCTTGACGAACTCAAGAGAGTTGCCGCCCCGGCTCAACAGGGTATCGGTACCCTCGGGATTGAAATGTAGGACGTAACGCATGGATTTCTCCTCCAATTACTGATAATTCTGAGCTTCATGCTCATCAGATCAGAAGATAGGTCCAGTGATCAGAAAAGTCAAGTCAAAAATATCCGCCATACGGATTAGGTTTTTTAGCAGGAGCATTACGTTCTTTTATAACACGATCTTGTGCCTCGATCCGGGTCAGCCGGTCGGCGATGATTTCCACCTCAGAAGGTGGTCCATCCCAGTTACCAGCTTTATGAGTCTCTTTCACAACCTCCCATGTCATTCCCCGAGGCACTTTACGGCACTTGATCCTAATACGATCAAAGTTACTCATGGGCTTTCTTCCGGGTAAACGGTAATACGGGACTCGTGTATCTTCCTGACGAAAATACACCCCAGGAGGCTGTCCGGAATACGCGACACAACGGCTACATAGCCGTTCAGTTCATGTTGCTCCAACAGGTGATGGAGATTTCCCATGACCTGTAATTCCCTATCACAAACACCTAAGAGTTCGTCAGGGTAGGGCTCTCGACCGAGAGCTTTAGTAAGTTGATTTTTCTTGTAAGCAAATTGTTCTCGGAGTCGCTGTATTGCAATAGCAACTTCGTGTATTTCGGCATCTAGGGTTATTTTTGTTATGCCCATAGTTAGCTAAGATCATAGCACAGTTAGCCGATGGTCTCCTTCTTTGCGAATTTCTCAGCATCACGAGCGGCCGCTTCCCGGAATTTTCGTCGAAGGACTGCGCGACCTGCGCGATAGATGATAATAGACAGCACACCCGCCACTACCAAACCAACAAAAGATACAATAAATGGGATCATAATTTACTCCGTTTCATCTTCATCATCTGGGGGAAACTCATAAGAGTATCCCACCGGTTCAACACAATGCTGGCAGATGACAGCATAAGGATCGTCACTTTGAGCGTTCGGCGTCCTCGCTATCCAAAAAAGAGTGTCACCACACTTTGGACAAGGAACTAACAAAGAGTTGTCCTCAGAGTGTTTTTCTTTCTCCATTGCCTCGCGCAATATCTTTCGACGCTGCTCAAGATCTATAATATTACTTGCCATTACTATTATATAGACATCTAGCACGCGGTTGTCAAGAGGTTCATTTAATACGGTTACTCACATAACCGATGTTTTTTAGTCGTAGCGCCTCGTTAAAATAACGAAAAGGTCTCCATTCTTTCTTAGCCACTCCAATCTTCTCCTATACGTTTAAATGATATACGGTGCCATTTCCCTTTTATTTTCACTTCTAGAATGAAACCATCGGGAGTTTCATGCTGCCAAATGTCTTCCACTCTTCCTACAGATAAATCTATCATAATCTGATTAAGTTCGAACACGCTATACAACATAGGGGAAAGACGCAATAGCTCACTAGCTAACACGTTTGATAACATCGTGCGGGGGAGCGCGATGTTCATTGGGGTTAACCCATAAGGGTTTGGCGACGTTCTAGATTGCTCGAATCACACGAAATAGGTGCATCACCTTCAGTCAGACGAACAAGCCATCGTCCATCTTGCATACCGATGATTTTTCCGACCTTTCTGAGAGATTTGACCTGAACTGTCTCACCAACGCTGAAACTAACCGTAGGACGCGGAATGTCCCGGTCATAGGTTTCCTTCGCTAACAACATTCGTTTTCTCCTGGTTTGGAACCGTGATACCCATATTTACGGTTTAACCCATTTCGATGTCGAGCGTAGAACTCTGTCCTCGGTCTGCCAAATCAACCACTTGGCGTACTTCTTCCCCACCTTGGAGCTTCATCGGTGGAACATCTCCACCCAGAGACTCATCGATGAGGTCTTGTACCTCACTGTCCACCGGTAGGTACTGTTCTGCTATCTGTCCGAGATTATCAGATAGGTAAATCGCCACCTTGGCGTTGTCATCCAAATTTTTATCGAAATGAGTTGCACCCACTCGTTCATAAGCGTTATCCAACTCGTAGATAAAGTGAATGTTGAAATGAGCGTCGATGCCCACATTCCCAACCCGGTCGGTTTGGAAAATAAACACCTTGAAATAGGATTTCCCCAACATAGTAGACATGTGTAACTTACAAAGTGTCCACCATGGCCGGGCTATAAATTGTCGGAACCAATGCATTAATCTCTCACTCTCTTTGCAGACATAACAAACTGAATTTCCGTTTGTTTTGTCTCTGTATCTATGCGAAGAGCCTTTTCCGAGAGCGAGCCAATACCATCCCCTTTACCAATCAGCTTGAGAATAGACCTGAATTTTGTCATTGAGAACAGCGCATTTACCTTATCAACACCCGCTGCGGTCTCTACCGTCTTGGTAAGAATCACCGTGGCGTGATGTCCTTTCTCTCCAAAGATAGCCTCAACTACCGAATTATTATATGAGACCGTGAAGATATCATCCCGGTCAGTTCCTATCTTGGGTGCCTGCTGTTGAACTTTATACACTTCATCAAAATTTGAAATGAATTGGGGATTCACACCGAAAGCTACCGGGTAATTAAGTTCCGTAGATTTTTTCGGCTGTTCTATTTCAGTCAACCTACTGATAAAGGGGTCCACGGCTTGATAGAAGACATTAAAACCATGAGTTCCTTTCAATTTGATAGATCGCAGAACTTCATCGTTCCCTCGGGATGATTCTCCCGTAGTGAGTTCCAATGTCCCATCCTTCATATATGCCGAAGCCAGAGCGGACCGAAGGTAGGGGAGAGAGCCCAGACACGCATTATGGCTGTATCCGGGCACCTCTCCTCTCGATTTGACTTGTATCGATATCGAACCGTCACGGGATTTCGCGACAGCAATAACTTTCCCGTCTCGCTCCCGCATCATGATGTGAGTTATCACATCCTTGAAGGGATCTACGCTCGTAAGAAGATCGGAGAGGAAGGCTTTGAATTCTTTCATGGTATGAAGATAGGTTCAATCTGCAAAGAAATCCACTGTTTCAAACACGTCCTGTCGATAATCTTGAACTGGCTCAAATGACCAGTCCATTATTCCACCAAGGACATTATCCAGTTTCCGGTCCACCAGTTTTCCCTCATGCCGGGAATCATCAAATGGGAGATCCTGAAACCAATCTGGTACATAAATTTCCTCTACCTTGATAGCAACTGACTTGAGATCAAATTGATTAGGCAATAAATACAGCACCTCAATCTTATCTCCATCTCGTATATAATCCCACCGATGCTCATCGTATTGCATCATCAATGTATTCGTATTGTTAGCAGCGGTGACACTGTAATGAGCCGTTGGCTTCTTGATATCTACATACCCTTCGGCACGATCTCTCTCGTAGTTGTTGATCTTTTGAGCGTTGGTGGTCAAGCTGGATACACGACACGGCGTTCCTCTCTTCCATGATGGGAAAGTACGAAACTCTTTTCTGAAAACCTGCACCATTTCAAACACTTCATCGTATCCCTTATTCTGTCGAACAACGGCATCGATGCATTCTTCCAGAAATTTCTGTATGAACTTGGGTGTATCACTGCGCCGGGTTTCCATACCCATAATCTTGAGTTTGTCTGTTTCGTATCCCTCGTTGTTAATGACATGAATAGCATATCGCTTCTTCACATCCTTGAACAACCCTCGGCGTCCTACTACCTCGCGGCCAGCTTGTATAATTTCACCACGCTTGGTACCAACTAAGCACCTTGCGTCCATGAATCCGGGGAATGATTCGTTGATCCGTTCACCAATACCATCAGCAATCTCAATGGCATTTTTGACAGTCTTATCAATTTTCTCATGCCCCATATACCAATCAAGAGTGGCATATGTTGAATCCGTATCTCCGTAAATGACAGCCCGATTATCAAAATCATACTCTCCGGTCATACACTCCGACGTGAACCGGCACATATGTTTAGTGATAACCCGTCCCGTAAGCGTAACACTCTTGCCCAAACGTGGATCGTAAAACCGACAGTATCTATTGAGCAACGCACCATATGTGGAGTTCAAGAAAATCTTCATGACCAATTGAATCATGTCATAATATTGAAGTTCAGCTTTGAGTTTCGGCGCGTCCTCTGCATTCGCATCCTTGAGTGCATCGGCTCGTTTCTTCTTTTCATCCTGCCATTCAACACGCTGAGCATACCACTGAGTCAGACAATAAGGAACAATGCCCTCCTGTTCTAGACTAAGCACCGTGCCATTGGCGCTGAGCCCCCATCCATTCTGACGTAGTCGCTTCTTCCACTCTTTACCTGTAGCAGTAAGTTGCTGAACAGTATCCTCAACGGCTAACGTAACCATATCGTCTGTTTCATCAATAATACTATGGTATTCTAAAGTTCCAGTGAATTGAGCCCAGGCTTCCGTAGGCGTCATGCCGGACTGTATGTACTGATCAAACTTTACATCGGTTCGGTCCGGCAGAAATTGTCCAACGACGCATTCCGGGCTTAGGTTTAGCGACCGTATTACTGATGGGTACAGTGACTTGATATCAAACGATGCTACCCATTCGTAAAGTCCCTTAGTTGGGTTAACCACAAACGCACCGGGAACAGAATCCTTATCCGCCCGCTTGTGATGTGGGTTAGACGGCTCAATTCGCTGTTTATCAAAACACACACGTCCTTGCTTATGCAACTCTTTGAGAATAGCCTGTTCGATAATGGCCACCGAGCCAAATATCTTATCGAGCGTGACGCTCGCCATATGGCTCATCGTGTTAGCAAGCTCAATCATTTTGAGCTTATCATCCATCGCTGAAAGACCTGCCACATCCTGACGGTTATATGCAATGAACGTCCTGAAGTCATTACGGTATAGTTGGTCCAATGAACCCGTATATTGAATTTTAGACTGGTTCACCTCACGTTTAAGCACGTTATCTAGAGTGTACGAATGCAACTCTTCGAACGTAAACTTACGATAAAGTTCTAGGTAATCAAGATGAACACGCCCGAAGATATTGAAGGTCTTTTCCTCATGCCCAAATCTCTCTACCATCCGCATTTCTGGAAGACACGGAAATATATTAAATCGCTTCAAATCTTCTTCGCTACGTTGCGACGGGCGAAAGGGAAATTTCTCACTGCCATCTTCTCTTTCAATATCGCTTAATTTCTCACCACCACGAGCTATACGCACTCGCTGAATCAGATAAGGCACGTCGAAGAAGCTACTATTCCATCCTGTGATGACATCAGACTCTTCTAGGATGGTCAAGGTCATATCGAGAAGGTCTGATTCGGACTTGCATACGAAGTAGCCGCCGCTATCATCCATCACACCAAAATCATCTTCTTCGCTTTCTGATGCTAGTAAATCAATCGCTTCATTAGTGGTCAGTGTAGGCGGTGCCACTGACAGCGTAAAATACTGATCTTCCCATTTGTTGTAAATGGTAATGGCGTTAATAATAGCATATGGAGACGAGACGTTGGACCAACCCCGCGTAGGATCTTTGTCTACCTCGATGTCAAGAACACTTATTTTCAGTGGTGGTGTGTCGTTTTCCGGGAACCGTTCTTCCAAAAGCCGAAACACAGGATTGACATCAGATTCGTAGATAGCCTCATCCGCTCGTTGATGAATTGCGAGTTCATCTTTGAACTTTCGATAATTGGTGGACCGACATTGCTTTAGCCGGTCATTATGAATAGATGTGAACGATCCGGCTTTGTCCTCATGATAGAAAACATACGGAGGCAGATGCGTGGTCACCTGACGCTTCCCGTCCTTATACGAGGATACGTACACCCGCTTGTCAATCAATTTTGCGTCAATGTACATTTTGAAAATAACTCAACCGTATGATCGTCATCGACCAATTTTATTTCTGGTATCAAGAGAGTTCGTATTGGTGTCTCACCACCGAAAAGATCTGGGTGCATTGGACCATCCACCCAGACTTCAGATTCATCGACGATTAGGGTCACCGATGGTGCCGTGTTCGGGCGGCATGGTTACTCCATCATCACCACCCGACCACTCGGCGGCTGATTGCGCGTGCGGGTCGCCGATATCCTTGTCTAGCAACACTTCTCCAAACAAGGAAACACGGACACTCAGATACGCATCTACGTAACAATCTGCCTTGTTCTGTTCCATGGAGACAGGAGTTGCTGAATCGCGTATCTCACGCCACTTTACGATCAATCGGTCAAGGTGTTCCTTAACGGCTTCCTCTTCGAATTCTATACGTTCCATCAGTCAATCATCCCAAGGGCACGCATGTACACTGTGATCAGAAGTTCCTCTTCTTCTAGTGTCTTTGCGTCCGTCGCTCTGAGTTTGATAATCTTGCGCATGATCTTGGGGTCCAACCCCTCGGCCTTGGCTTCCTGATACTTCAGCTTGATATCCTCGGCGGTGCCCTTCTTCTCTGCTTCCAGGCGCTCTATACGACCGATGTAATCCTGAAGCATTTCTGCCTTGATGCCGTTAACGGAAACTGGTCCGTCTGCGACATCAATATCCAATTTCGTTGCTGCTTCGCCCATTACTTATTTCTCCTTCCACTGTTTGAATATTGGGAACATGAGCTTTCCATCTGAATCTAGCCCACACGAAATTACGTCGAATTTCTGACCAATTAGCTGTTCCTTATTTTCATAAGATGATTCTCTTTCTGCGAAAGTCAAGCCGTGGAATACAGGGGTTTCAATTTTCTTTCGATTCATAGTACCAGTGCCCCAAACATACTCGGCGCGACCCTCGTACTTGGTACCATCCTCTCCCTTATCAATGGATGAACAAGTCAACACGCTCTTGCGTTTTGGACAAATCAATATGTTAGCGGCATCGTCATAATAACTTGAACCCTTCTGGCGAATCACCACTCCCGGATAACCAGCCTGGAAAAACGCTCCGATATCTTCACGGATATTATCCATGTTGTTGTGTAACTCACCCTCAATGACTTCTACTACTTCCTGACCGGCGAACATGCCCTCCAGAACCTTCCTACGAACCTCCACCGGGGCTGACTCTACCTTGTCCATGAACTGCTCCCACAGAAGCACATCCCGAACCGTATATCGCCCATCCTCCTCATAAACCTCCAACATTACCCCTTCCGTTGGTCGAAGGTCCGTGGTGAATTTCTCGAAGACTGCGGGGAGCATCCGATGGACCGGGGTTCCGTCATCCAGGAAGACATGAGTCCGCTTCTGGCGCAGTAGTATCAAGAGCCTCTGAGCGTCCGTGTAAGGCTCCAGGACGCATTTGGTGGGTAAGGGCTCATCCTTGGCTATTGGAGCCATCTGGGGCAATCTGGGGTTGTCTAGGCGGTATTCTTCGGGGCAGTGCTTATTGAACTGGGTAGCGGTGACCGGCAGACGCAATTTCTTCTCCAAAATGGGCTGATACCAGGATTTCCATTCCTCTTCTGTGCAATGCTCAGAAAATGCGGTGATGGCAGCAACCGTAGCCACCTCGGTCAGTGTGCCGCTGTGCATGCCCTCAACAATCTTGGTGAAAATCCCTTGTGGCACACCATTGCCGTAATGGGTTGGGTCTCTGAGACTGAAGCGCACCGGATATGGTACCAGCGGACGCATACCATGATAGGCACCGACCCAGAACTCGTGGTCCGGAGCAATCTTTTTCAGGTTTTCTTCTCGTGCTTTGTCAGTCTTGAGACCGGCAAGATAAGAGGAAATTTCAAGCGGAGTCATGAGACATATTTAGGTCTCATTGTCGAAAGAATCAAGTCACGTCTACGTAGAAAGCCTCGTACATATCGATGGGAATCCACAAACGATCTTGGAGTAACATGTCGCCATGCGGCATCTCATACTCCATGAATGGCTTACCAGGAGCACGAATATGAAGTTTGAAAAAGTATGGGCCGTGTTTACTATAAACGTCGTCGATGATGTTGTTTGCGAATGCACACACATCTGCAAAACAAGTTATGGTGGCAGATGCGGTCGTTATTCCTGCCGCAGTGAAGCCCATCGTGCGGCGTATCAGACGGCATCGCTCTAGATCAGGAAGTATAACGACTTCGAGGTTCATCCTTCCGAAATATCCCGGTACAACATGCACATCGCTTTGGCGTAGTAAGCGTCACGGGTGGCATCACTGAACGCATGGCTGAAGAACGGAACACCCACGAAGTGTGGGGTGGATGTAGCCTTGAAAAGCTCGACCGCAAGTTGGATAGCCGCTGCCCGCTCCACGCCTGTTGCCATTTGAAAAAGCCAAAGCCAACGATGCTGAAGTTGCTCGAAAGGAAGATCAGTCATCGGCTCGCAAACATAGTTATCGATG
>SDBT01017340.1_pt1 | contig 11377 bp, 7 predicted proteins | sample 2277101 | NCBI WGS metagenome assembly SDBT01 (sample SAMN10404973, study PRJNA504765) | marine sediment metagenome | isolation source: marine sediment core GS10_PC15, 103 cmbsf | place: Arctic Ocean: Southern Knipovich Ridge | collected 2010 | reverse complement strand
GAGATAACCTTTTGATTTTTATGGCTATAATCAATAAAATATTTAGTTTTATCCTTATAACCAAAAAATTCATTTTGATAATCAAGAACACTACCCAGAAAATATTTTTCATCTTGTTGATTAATTGATAGATTATGAGTTTGGATAAAAGAAACTATATTGTCGTGTAAATTGCTCAATGTATGACTGTCCCTATTTAGAATAATAAACATATCATCGACGTATCTAAAATACCTTTCAGAGCCTTTTAACCTTTCCTCAATAAATCTATCAACTTGAATTAAATAAATTTCTGCTAAATACCTTGCATAGGCTGGTCCCTGTGGTACACCTTTTTTTGAAATAGTTCTACAATATGAGATAAATGTTTTGCAGATATTAAAATATTTCTCCTGAGAATGTTCATCAAGGTCTTTAATTTTCTGTTTTGCTCCTTCCGTAGCGCCTTGAAGAAGCTTAAGCTCTAATCTATCTAAATCAATTTCAGAATAGAAAGATTTTATATCGAGTTTTATAACGTAATAATCTTTAAAATCTGGATTAAAAATAATGTCTTCTAATCCTTTTATATAAATGTTCCACTGTTTTAGCCAAGGTTCAAATATTTGATTATTAACAAAGCTATTGATGAACTTATAACCATAAGAATTTGAAGACCATTCAGTGTAATAAATACTGTCAAGGATCTTAATGAATGCTGTAGTTAAAATTTTGTCTGTAATTGAAAGACTAACTAAAGATCGTTCTTTTTCATCGTCTTCAATACGTTTAAACACATAATATTCGTCGATCTTCTTTTGACAATCAAGATAGTACAAGAATTTATTAATAAATGGTCTTGCATTAAACTGTTCTAATTCCTCAATTTGAAAAGCTAAATCAACCTCATCATTATATCTTATATAATTAATTTGACTTTGAACTATTCGGTTAATATCTTCTTCCCAAATATCAAAAACATCCTCACTTAATGTCTCTGTGTCAATACTTGTTATTAATTCAATTGGCGTTTTAAAAACTTCTTCGTTTTCTTTAAATTTACATGGACATTCTAAGTCTGGATATTCGATTTTTAGATATTCACATGTTATAGGATATAAATTAAGTTTGCCTAATTTCTTTTCAGTTAGGTTCTCTTTGTAATTTGGCAACCTCGAAAAGAACTCCTTCAATAACTTCTTTCCGTAATATTTCTCATCACTAACCTTTAATCGATTAATTAATCCAACTATAAATACCCTTTCCTTTTCATTTAGAGAGCTTTCTATTTTGTCATTTGCTATTTCCTTATATTTCTTAATAATTGGTTGTAAAATATTACATTTTTCTAAATCTTTAAGTACTGTATCAAGGTCATTTTTTTCACTTAATGTAGGTTTCCGAGCTTTTATAAATTTAGCAATCTTTATTTCTGTTTCTTGTTTAATTTCAATCTTCAATTTTGACAAAATGGTTTCAAACGAATTATATGAAAATGCGTTTAAAATTCGTACTTGTTCAATTATAATGCTTTCCGAAAGTTCTTTTATATAAAAGTTAAAACCTTTATTTATATTTGAAATATCGAATAGGTAAGAATAGTATCCAGACTTTTTATGCAGAGACAAAGGTAATTTTACTCCATAACCTATTTTGCCATTCCGATATGAATTTTTCGGAAACTCATCTAGAGCATAAATTGATTCATCTAACTCCAAATTGCTCTCTTCTTTAATTTTTCCCAAAATTGATCTTGCAGCATGTCCTTTAAAAGGTTTGTTAAATGCAATCCATACATGGAAGCCCCTGTTTCCTGAAAATTCAACTAAGTATTTAATTCCTAAAGTCTTTAATCTTGCACAAAAGCTCTTTATTATTTCTAATAAGTTATTATGATATTTATTTCTTTTACTTTCATAATTAGAGCTTTCATAGATCTCTTTTTTTATATCAAAATCAAAACAAATCCACTTAACACTCTCTCCTATGAATTGATAAGATAAAAAGCTTTGTCTTTCACTTATCATTCTTTTGAGCGTTTCTCTTGTGATTGGTTTATATATAGTCTTATATCCGCCACTAGTTTGTTCAGCATAAACATTTTCATTACCAACAAAATACACAAATAGTTTATTTATTAATTCTTCATTCATGTTTTTACTTTGAGTTAACCTTTCCTAAAATATGGTACAATTGTGTTGAATATTTACAGTGTTTATGTGTTTTTATACAAACATCTCACATCTTTTAAAAAATTATCTAAGGAACTCATATCACATTTCTTCTTACACCTCATGCAAGAGTGAATAGTTTTTCTGCTAACATTAATGTACGTTTCATCATCTCAAAAAACAATAAAATTGTGTTACATTTGATCTAAATAGTACTATTTTGTAACGATATGCCGCTTTTCTGTAAAATAGTCAAATGTGGATATTAAACAACAAAAGGAAATTGGCAGCTTTTTAAAAATATTCCAAAGAAAATTTATGATCCATATGTTGCTCTTCTGAAGAAATATAAAATTACAGCACGGGAAATCATTCTTTATCTATCGAGAGTTATGCGGTTTTAAATCGTATTGGGACAAATACAATTTTACTCACAGCTCCGCCATTTAAATCACAATGTTAAATTAGAATAAATCAGCAAAACTCGGAAAAATATTGTGTCTGACTGAATGTTCTAAAAATGATTTATTAACTCAAAATAGCCTATGTATATTCGGTTAACGCTTATTATCTGTGTTTATGCTTTTTGAATCCATAGCGCAGGGTTCATTGGTTTGGGGATTGAATTGATCAGAGAGGATTACTTGACGAACTTGCTCAAGTAATTTGGATTTTGAGTGACTTGAATGACTATGAGTTAAATAATTCATTAATTACCCCTGCGAGATAAAAAATGAAACCGATTTCTGAATTATTAAATATAGATCAAAAGTGTTTAAATATAGACGATGGCCTGTAAAATGTCAAGGTAAAAGTGATTTGATTTGTAATATGTCAGTTATTAGGTGAGGTGGTCACAGAGACCGCGGCGAAAATCGCTGTGGCGATTACTGCGGCGCTAAACTCTGCGCTACGCTAATTTCTGTGACGATCGTGTTATTATGGTGGTGAGGCGCTTTACTATAAAACTGATTTCGAGGGGAAAGTGAGTTTTTGTTGTAACTACTTAGGTTCAGGGTTCAAAGGTTCAAGGTTCAGGGTTGAAAAACATGAAAAGAAAGAAGAATCAAGGGGTCAGACTTGACTATTGACTTTGGAATAGGGGATGTGGTTTACATAGTATACTTTCCTCTGCTTCTTATATTCTGATTGAGGACCTTTATAATTCCGGCCCGCAAAATAAGCAGTATCACTGATACTGCACATCATATTAGTTCCCCCGCTGAAAGCAATGCAAATTGAAGTGAAGCACAAATCAGGGATTGTTTTTTTTGGAGTGCATCAACAGCGTTGATGCTGAACTTTTATTTTGTTTTTTTGCATCTTCACCTAGTTGATTTGATTTGTCATACCTGTTACTCCCCAATATATTGGTAATATAAATCACACAATTCAGTATGAAACCCCCACCCCATATCTGCAGTATCATCTACAATCTTTAGGCAGCGTTTATTAAATGAACCTTCCAGGTTATTATCGGTTATGAATTTGAGAGCTACCTCGTACATACTTTCCATACTTAGATAGAATTGTTCATTTATGTCACCGTAACAGTCAGTATACTTTACGCCATTTTCAACGTAAAAAATCATTAGTTCTGCTATTAGTGCCTTATCGCTACAAATTTTCTTGAATTCAGTAATAGCCTTTTTGGCCACCGACAACCGTGCATCCCCAAACCCATTTTTAGGAAAAAACTCGTTTTCGATTATGTTCTTGTATTTAATTAAGACTGATAAGCTATTGTCATCACTATATTTCGAGTTGTAGTAGTCTTTTACAAATTCATTCTTCTTGAACAGATCAGCTATATCTTTTATAAGCTGCTCTTTCGTAGACTCTTTAAGGTTGCTTTTTAATTCGTTTATTTTCATGACTCATTATTCCTTCTATAATCGGATAGGTCAGGGGTGTCACCATCCCATTTCCTCCTAAGAACCGGACATGCTGCATTTGCCGCATCCGGCTCAAGCAGTTCAAAAGATCACTCTTGTGGAGCAGCCCGACAGTTAACCTCAATATGGCTAAAAAGGATTGCGTCCCCTTATTAGTCCGATCCCAACATTTTGTTATATTTTATTAAGAATAGATAATTTTTCCACTGAGTCAATCACTAACCTTTTATCAGCAGGATATGTAAAAAATAGCTCTTTCTGTTTATCGGTTAGATCGGTATAGAATTTTGACTCTATTAATATTTTATCTTCTGTATAAAAATCAATTTCAATTGTGTTTTCATAAAGATAGTATAATATTTTTTTATCATGTAATTCTAAATAAATATAGTTCTCAAAATAGCTTCCAATATCTCTATTCCCAACAAACAGGTGTTTAATTCCCAAATCTGAGGCATATATTTTTTTTGCTGACAATAGTTTTTGATTAGTTTTTCCCCAGCGTGGAAGAAGATGTATTAAATAAGTTGATTCAAAAAAATATAAATATCTTTTTGCTGTATCCGGCGAGATTTTTAAAATTTTTCCAATCTTGTTGATGCTGAATTGTTTTCCACTCCGTTCCATCAAAAGTGTAAAATAGTCTCTTACTATTTGGTGGTTTTTTAATCCATGAAAAGCTGTGATATCTTTTTGAATAATGTCATCAACCAAATTCATCAAATATTCTCTACCTGGTTTCAAGACATTTTCGGGTAATCCACCAACTTTTAGATAGTCGAGAAAGTATGATTTATATAATTGTTCATCTCTTTTTTTAATATCTATTTTTTTGAAAAAAAGATACTCATCTAAATCTAATGGTTTAATTTCAATCGTGATTGATCGTCCGGTTAAGCTTGCTTTTTTATCACGAAGCTTAGAAGCAGAAGATGAAGCCACAAATATTTTAGCATTCTGTGAATCATAAATATTTTTTAATTGAATATGAAAGTCTTCTTTATATGTTATTTCATCGAAGAATAGAAAAATTCTTTCTTCGATTTTTATTTTATGAAGTTGGCGAAATTCATTGACTATTTCTATAATGTTATTTTTATAAAGTAAATAATCATCGAGACTTATATAGAGTATATGATTTGGTTCAATATTATCACGAATCAATTCATTGATGATTAATTTCATTAAACTTGTTTTTCCAACACGACGAAGTCCGGTAAGAATTATTATGTGCTCATAATTCAAATATTTTCGCAAGTCACATAAGTATTTTTCACGAGGCTTAAGTTCTTTTTCTTCAACGAGATTTTCCCACCAGGGATTGTATTGATATAATAAGTCATCCATGATATGAATATACGACCGTATCTAATATAAATCAAGATATTTATTCGATTGTATCGTATATATTATTTTCGGAGAAATATAACACTGAATTGAGGCGACTTTTGCACTGAAAAAATCCGTTCTCAAACGACCTGTTATGTCGTGATTCTTCCTATAAGTTTTTCCAGAAAAGGGATCAAGTCTGCCTTTGATCCTTATTAATAGGCGCTTGGGACGCCTACAGCACAATTTTTTGTGCTCTTTGGAGTGCATCCATAGTTAACAGCACTGATTGCGTCGCATCTTGAATGAGTGCATAATTTAGAAAAAATCCTTTCCCGTCAGCGAGCGACCGGGTCCGTCAGCAATCGACGGGCACGCTGGATGACATGGTGTCAATTTTAGATATTTCAATCGGAAGGTTACTTTATTCTACTTCTTTTAAGCTAATTTACGACAAACTGATTCCGGTTTTTTTATTCCCTATAATTGATTTGACCCTTGCATCAACACTGTTGATGCACTCCATAATTGGTTTTGCCTGGTTATTCATCTAAATAATGGGCGAATAAATCCGGTGATATCTTTATAGGTTATAGTAACTATGGGTGTGAATGAAGACCAAAGTTGTGCCGGAATGATTTTATTGAATATATTAGAAAGTCTGATTTTTGTGTGTTTAGATCACAAAACATTAGGTTTTATATAAGTCTTCGGCTGTTATTTTAACCCAATTGAGAAGATTTCCTTTCTGCTGATCGTCAATCTTTGTAATATAAATTCGGTCCAGAAGTATTTGAGTTTCGATCATATTCTCGACTAAAAGGGTGCGCGCGAAGTTTTTATCCTTTTCTCTGTAAGCAGCAAGTTTACTTACTGTTAGATCGTGGGCCTCCACACACCACCCGGTGTTACCTTTAGTTAAAACCTGATCACTGATTGGTATTGCTCTATCTTCCCAACCTTGTGGAAGAACAGCGGAATTTATAGATACACCATGTACGTAAAAACCGTGAGTTTGATGAAACATTGATAACTCCCCCAAAGCTCCATCGATGAAATCTACAGCATCTGGTTGATTCTTCGGTTGGACATCCACTTCTATCGAGGTGCGAAGGCTCTCCGGTGCATGGGGGAATTGACCGAGGATTGCCTGTGAACCAAATATCCACAACTCAGAATCCTTGGACACGTCACAAGCTGCCCGGATAGCATGTTCGAGTTGCTCACGTGTCATTGATTTCCTCAAGCTCATTAATTATTCGGGCTCGTTCTTTAGAGCTAAGAATGGCGAAAAGGGGATTACTCTGACGTAAACGAATGGCTCTTTCGCTGGATGATATCAGAAACCGGGTTAAACGTGGAATAGAGTAGAAGTCAAGAATTTCACTCCATTCCATAATATCTCTTTTAGCAGTTCCCTGATCTTTTTGCAGCAACCGATTCACGTGTTCTTTTGCGCGTTTTATCAGAGAGGCATCATTTTCGATAGCTCTAGCCAGATTTCGGGACAATAGCAGTAAACGGTGATCAGCTTCCTCATGTGTTTGCGTTTTATTCAGCTTTTTCAGAACATATTTATCACGAAAGGGCGAAACTCCATATAGAAGGGTAATTTCCTCGGCTTCGAAATTGGGAACATCAGCCTTGGTATAGCTATTCAGTTCAATAGTTAGATCGAATTCTCGTTCTACCTGATTGAGCTGAGTTCGCAATTGGTGAATATAGTTGGTTATATGGCGTGGATCGTGGAGAACGCCGATTCCAAGTGAATCTACAAGTTCTTTAGGAAAATCTTGAATCCAGGCTGAGTAAGGATGTGGTGTGAGTGTTTCAATTTCTGTTTTGATAAGATTGAGTAAGATTTCGAAACGATCCTTTTCCACCTGAAATATTTTCATAATAATTTGGACAAGCTTATCGGCGCGCCGCAATCTATATTGATGTTTTCGACCACCCCCGACACGAACGATAAAACCAGAATTTAGAAGTCGATTTAATGCTTTCCTTGCCCCAAATGTGGTAAGCCCGGCACGTTTAGCTGCATCCGATACAGTGAGAGATTGTTCATCAACCTCGTCTGTCAAAACTCTTATCAGCCGTATGTGGGACTCTGTACCGAAGAGCTCATTAAGCGGGTAGCGCAAAGGATTCTGTTCAAGGACAATAGGACGCATGGTTTGATCAACTCCTTAGATTAGGAATTATAGCCAATGTAACAACTATAGTTTTTATAAAGCAACTATAGTTTACATATGACAACTATAGTATCCGAAACTAAAATAACAATATTTTGACAAAAATGCAAATTTTTAACTACCTTTTCCAATAATATGCAGGAAAAAGGTAGAGAGTAATGAGCAGTATGACGACTTGAGATCACAGATTGTGATGTCAAGTTGGGGCGGTCGACGTCTTTTTTTAATCTCTATAATTGATTTTAACCTTGCATCAACACTGTTGATGCACTCCAAAGATTGGCAAAAAATTGTGCTGTAGGCGCCACAACGCGTCTATTCGTTTTCGCAACTACGAAAATGGGAACATGCGTGAATTGAAAATTTGTTAAATAGTGTTGTTGAAATTACCTTTTTATTGCGCCCTTACAGGGCTGGAATGTTTTTTTATCTTCCCCAGGGCGATGCCCTGCCTGCCCGGCTATCATTCTAGCGGGGGCTATGATAAGGCGCCCCGTTGGGGCTGAATCCTAATTCAGAAAAAGGGGACGCAACCCTTTTTCTAAAATAATAAATGTTATAAAAAGGGTTGCGTCCCCTTATTAAACGACCTGTTATGTCGTGATTCTTCCTATAAGTTTTTCCAGTCAGGAATAACTTTTGCGAACTCATCATGAAACGCTGATCTACCAGCGTTGTTCAATTTTATTTGCGTTGCATACTTTTTTCCACTCATCCGGTTTTTTCATAACATCCACAAGAACTCGTCGAACTTGTGCGACTGCTTCTGCATTTTGGGAGTATATTTTTCTGGATGCTGATATGTTAAGATTTCCAATGGCTGACTTATAATACTCGAGGATTTGTGTTGGATATCGAACTTCAAGTTTTTTTGCTACAGAAAAATCCTCAAATTCTAAGTCATAATATGGAAATCTTGCAGGTTTTGTGAAATACTGAAGAGCTATTTCATATTCCCGTCGATGCAAATGAATTTTCACAGCCTGAATGTTAAAGTTCTTTTTCAGCATCTCAATGAGCTTTGGCTCGTATTTTTCCCATTCTTCCTTTTGACATTCATTTTTAAATTCTTTATACGAAGATAACGTGAGCTGAGTTGTTTTCAGAGAAAAATAATAGTCCAGATATGTTTCACGATCTCCGGCCTCTTTTGCTCTTTCAGCCAGAAACATTATTAGTTCATCCATTCTACCTTCGGCTAGTTTCATGCCCTTTTGAGCAGTATCAATGGCTTTCTTTTTTTCTCCAATTTCCCAATAAAAAGAAACTAAATCATAATAATCCAAACCGTAATGCATTTTTAGTGAACGGAGTTCAAGATATTTTTTGTGATCCCCTATTTTTTTGTATATACTTCTTGCGTGTTCTATAGGCCAATCTTTTTTAAGCTCTTCAAACAGTTCCGCTAGTTCTCTTAAATCATCATCATTTTTACATGTCGCGTAGATTATATCATATAAACAATCATCCATTCCTGCATTGCCACTTTTAATATATGATAAAACGCCACTTAATAATTCGTCCCTATCTTCTTCAGTTAAGGTTATTTCCTCCAACTTTTCACAAAGTTGGTACAAGCCAAATCCTACACCATCCTCTGTGCTATAATCACCACCTCCATATATATCAAGTTCTGATAACTCAGGCTCTATTTCATACCACAGTGTCATTGCCGCCGAAGATTCAGCGGAAGACCGTGTAGATGAGCTTACTGTGACTTTTTCCTTTAAATGATCTATACATATTCTACGTATTGATAGATCGTTTCCAATTAGTTCTTTGACTAGTTGTATCAGATCATTTTTTGTGGCGGCATTAAGCATGTTGATAAGAGGATCTTTTTTGCTTTTATTATTATTTTTTCCCATGAGATGATTTCTCTTCAATTATCAAATATGAAAATCATGTCATTTAATATAGTCAAAATATCTGAATTTTATAAAAATAATATTTACTTTAAGACCGTATCTCCTTAATAGGCATTTTATGTATTCATAGTTATTTAGGGATAGGATAGGTCAGGGGTGTTTTCACCCCATTCCCTCCTAAGAACTGAAAAGGGATCAAGTCTAGGTTTTTTTCTTAAACCTATATTGGGCGATTCTTTACTTATAGCACCAACCAAGTGGGTTTTGTCATTCAGGAGGAATCTTGTAAGTTTTATAGGTAAAATTAAAAAGATTCCTTCCCGTCAGCGATCGACGGAATGCTGGATGACATGCTGTCAATTTCAGATATTTCAATCGGCAGATCAATAAACATTAAATAATCCTGTTTATCTGAAAAAATGGATTCGGCCCGTCTCCCACGGCTCATTACATCTGCCATGCTCCGGGATATTCTATTCTAGATGGGCATGACATATTGTGATTTATAACATTTTATCTTTAATGGATCAATAGTAGACTTGATCCCTTTCCAGAACTAATAATAGTTGTTGTAAAAGGAAAAAATATTGATATTGAAATAATCTTTAGTTAATTTAATAAGGATTAGTTGAAATGAAAATTTTATTATCTGGGAGTTTTTTCATGAAAACAAGTGAAATTGAAACAAAAATAAAAAAATTACCCAGTCATATTATTCCTGAAGTTATGGATTATATTGATTTTTTGTTAAATAAATATGGCAAAAAAGAAAACCAAAAGACTAAGTTTAAATTTGACTGGGAAGGTGGATTAAGTAAATTAAAAACCAAGTTCACCTCAGTGGATTTACAGCATAAAGCATCGGATTGGCGCTAGTGTATTTACTCGATACAAATATATTTCTGGAAATCTTACTTTAACCAGAAAAAAGTGAGTTTTGCAAAAACTTTCTAATTAATAACAGCGAAAAAATTCATATTTCCGATTTTACTCTACATTCAATTGGAGTAATCCTATTTAGGCAGAAAAAAGAAGAAATTTTTAAGAGATTCATTATTGATTTGCTGCCGAAGGTTATTTTAATTACCCTGCCAAAAGACCAATATCAAAATATTATAGAACATAAGCACAGTTATAATTTAGATTTCGATGACTCCTATCAATATTCAATCTGTAAAAATTATGATTTAGAATTCGTAACAATGGATCAAGATTTTAAAAATATAAGAGATGTAAAAATCTATTTTCTGTAATCGATGAGATGGTAAAAAAGGATCAAGTCTGCTATTGATCCTTATTAATAGGCGTTTGCAGAACCATTATCAACAATTTGTTGTCGATGTTTTGGAATGTATCAATAATACCGCCCTCATATGTTTCATAAATCACTTTATCTTTCATGTGGTCAATAGTAGACTTAACCCCTTTCCTGAAATAGCTATGATGTATAGCCATTTAAATCTTTGTAATACCTCTGTCAACTGGGGCAATGTCACAGAGACCGCTTTCGCAGCATCACCGCGACCTAATCTCTGTGACGATCGTTTCCCCCCTCTGTTAATGACCTATTACAAATCTTTGCTTTTTATACTTGACAATGGATTTAACAATAAGTAATTTTAATCAACAAACTCATAATAAATAAAACTATTTATCAGATGTTTTCAATTTAAAAAAACTGGCCGGAAATATTTAAAGAAGATCCGGAAAAAGCCTGGCAAGAGTTTCTTGAGGATTATAATAATTTAGTCCTGGCGGTTATATCAAAGATAGTTCAGGATCATGATGTTAAGATGGAATTGTTTATGTTTGGTCCCATAAATTGTAAATAATACGATTTAATTTTCATGATGTTCCGTAACTACTCAGGTTCAGGATTCAAAGGTTCCAGGTTCAGGGTTGAAAAACATGAAGAAGAAAGAAGAATACTGGTTTTTAAC
>SDBT01017339.1_pt1 | contig 11378 bp, 9 predicted proteins | sample 2277101 | NCBI WGS metagenome assembly SDBT01 (sample SAMN10404973, study PRJNA504765) | marine sediment metagenome | isolation source: marine sediment core GS10_PC15, 103 cmbsf | place: Arctic Ocean: Southern Knipovich Ridge | collected 2010 | reverse complement strand
ATTTCTATGGTCCGGATCGCAACGCAGTTGATGCTTGGCAAAAGCCTGTCGGACATGAAGTTAAAAAGGATGTCCATACCGCATTTCGGCGTAAAGGAGGCCGTGTTTCCTTTCAACATGTTCCCCGAAGTCGATCCGCTTTTGGGCCCGGAGATGCGCTCGACCGGCGAAGTCCTCGGCATGGCGGATTCATTCGGGCTGGCGTTCTATAAAGCGCAGGAGGCTACGCAATCGCCGCTGCCCTCAGAGGGAACCGTCCTGATTACCATTTCGAACGAGGACAAATCTTCCGCTCTCCAGACCGCGAAGGAATTCGAGAATCTCGGCTTTAAGATTCTCGCTACCGAGGGGACGCACAAGCTCTTAACGAAGAATGGAGTGAAATCGGAACACATTCTCAAAATGCACGAGGGCCGGCCTAACATTCTCGACAGCATAAAGAACGGCCAGATACAGCTTGTTGTCAACACCCCGAGCGGCAAGCAAAGTAAACACGACGACTCCTACATCCGCAAAGCAGCGATTCAATACAAAATACCTTATATCACCACAGCAGCGGCAGCCGCGGCGGCAGCTAAGGGAATTGCAGCCTTCCAGAAAAAGCCCGGGCAGATTAAATCGTTACAGGAGTATCACGCAGATATCAAATGAAAGCAGTGCCTTGAAGCGCCGGCCGCCCTTCTTCACCATGAGTGAGATCGAAGGGCGAGTCCTTATTGTAGATAGTTCTGGTGTATGGCGGTGGTGCCTATAACCGCCTCGAATATAGCCACTTCGTCTATTGTGCCTGCAAAATAATTACTGTCGGGGCCGTGCGCGGAGCCGATGCGTACGTTTTCAGTGCAGCCGGTGTTTATCTCTGACTCTTCCATCTTGTAAATCGTTCTGCGTTTGCCGTCCACGTATAGTAAGACATCGCTTATGAGGGGACGTTCGGGATCGGCAGGATCGAGCACGACGGCTATGTGATGCCAATTACCATCCCCAACCTGCTGCTCGTTCGCAGAGATGAATCCCGACCCGCAGGACAGCCTGAGCCTTTGGTCATCATCGACCTCCAGCAGCCAATTTGTCCCCGGCTCGTCCTGCCCCCAGGCAATAATAGGAAGTCTGCCGATTGGATCTGCCTGTGTTTTAATCCAGGCGGAAACTGTGCGGGGATTCTTACCGCAAATGCCGGGATAGCCTTCCACTTCCACATAATCGTCCGTTCCGTCGAACTTTAAGCCGCCGCCCGAATGCCCGGCCACCCAATGAGAATCGTCCGCAGAGAAGCCCGTCAGAGAACCATCGAAAGAACCTGCGCTATCGGCGGCGACAATTCCCGCAGTCTCATCCATCGGCCAGTGCGCCGCCGGCGCCGGATTGGCGGCATCCTTACCCCATACCCGGCCTAAGACGGCCAGATCTTTATTGTTTATCATATCGTCGGCGGACACATCACAGGAGGAATTCCAGTTCGCTCTGCCCGGCGAGCTGAGCCATGCCGAGCAAAGCGCCGACAGATCGTTTCCATTGACGATTTGGTCGCCCGTACAGTCTTGCGGCATCGAGCCATCGACCGAGAATCTGTAAGTACGCGTAAACTCAGCATGCTCTCCGGGAGCTAAGGTGATAATGACGAACTGCTCGGGCGACACCTGGTAAGAGGTGGTCCAAATGCCGACATAAGCCGACCTGAGCGACGAATCGATAATGACTCGCTGGCCGGCGTCACTCTGCTCTACCGCAATCGAATCGGGGCCGAGGTAATCATCCGGCTTGTATATCCAGGTCTTGGGGACACTGGAGATGGTCTTCGTATACAGTATCATATTGGCCAGGCTCACCATTGGCGGATTATTGTCCACCCACTGAAGCCCCCTGCCTACCTTCTTCAGCTCCGGCGGCTGCCATTGCTGTACCTCCGGTGACGCCGTCATCCGGTACGGAAAGTAAATCCTGTAATTGGGCCCCACATTTCTATGACTGAAGGTGAGAAAATTGTGAAGGTACTGCTCGGTTGTGAATGTTTTTGTGCCGGTATTCGTCAGGACATAGTGCATGATGATTCGGTCATTTTTGACGAGAAGGTCTTCCTCAAACCGGCAGCAGTAGCCGCCGACGGTGCCGGACAATGTCTGGACAAAACGGGCGCGATCCGACTGCCATGTGGTTGTAGTCTGAGCCAGTTCGATCACCGGATAGCTGGAGCTGAAATTGTACGCCGAGGAATTTCGCCTGAGTATGCCCACGCCGATCTTAAGGAATGCAGAGCCGTTGGAGCCCTCGTTATATCCGGGCGGATCCGGCTGGAATTCCTCCTGCCCAATATCAAACTCCATAGGCAGCCCGCCCAGATAACTAAGAGCGCCTCCGGACGTCGGCGAATAACAGAAATCGCGATAGTTAAGCTGCACTCGTATTACATTGGCAACAGGCGAGAAACGCAGCCCCTGGTTCCAGCGGCAGTCCGGCGAATCGGGATCGCCTACTTCCACAACCAGGTTGCCGCTGTGAAGAATTCGCGTTCCGGCATGAATCGGCTGCGGATTATCCGCCGGGCGGGCTGTTCGGCAAAGAGTCGTTATAACGGCGGCTGAAAACAGAAAGAACGATGTCTTTTTCATGTACCTCCACCTCAAGTCGATACCATTAGCAATAGCCTATATTATAAACCAGCTATAACAATATTATCATAGCATAAATGAAGGCAAAAACCAAATCCTCTTTGACTATTTGTCCTTATTTCTCTGTAAATGCTCCGTTCTCAAACTTCCTTCCACTGCCCGGGAATCGGGAAGGGAAACTGGCCGTTTTTGTCGGCAAGGACGGGAGCAAGACTGTCATAATTCAGATCGTCAAGATAGTTGCAGAACTGGAATTTTGACTGCATAATCTGGTCCCATGTCACCTCCTGACCGGTATGACAAGCGGCTCGGCCCATCAACGATGTCAGGTCCGAGTAAACGGCACGCTGAATTTCATTATGCGGCCGGTCCTTGCGGATACTCTCAATCAGTTCGTTCCATTCATACTGCCAGGGACTGTGGGCGTCCTTTGTCGGCGTCCATGAGATATTGCTCTTCTCGATCCGCTGGTCCTTGAACATGTGGACTGTCGCACGGTGCGTTCTGCCGGAGAACTGTGCCGCACACTTAGTGCCGTGAATGAACGTAGCGAATTCCGAGCGAGTTTTACTGGCCCGGCGAAAACCACAGAACGCCTTCGAGCCGTCGGGGTATGTGTATTCCATAGAATATAAGTCGAGGTTCTGCCCGTGGTCTGTGCTGTGGGGTTCGCGCCCGCCCATACCGACAACCGAAACCGGCCAGGCATCCTTGATCCAGCAGCACTCGTCGATCTGGTGGATTAGGTTGTCGACCATGTGGCCGGAGCCGACCCATAAAAGGTGGATCTTGCCGAACTGCAACTGATTCATCAGGCTGTTGGATTCTATACCCTCGCTCTTGAGCCACCTGCTGCCTCCCAGGCGGTTTGCACGGATCAGTAGTATCTCGCCCATCTCGCCGTTGCGGATTTTCTCAATTAGCGCCTGACGGGCCGGTGAGTGACGGCACTGGAGCCCCGCGGCAATCTTGAGGTTCTTGCTCTTTGCCACAGCATCGGCACGGAGAATCCGATGCAGACCGCCCGGATCGGATGCGAAAGGCTTTTCCATAAAGACATTGATGCCCCTGCTGATTGCGTATTCAACGTGCAGCGGCCGGATATATGACCGAGTAGTGCACATGGCGACGTCGCCGGGCCTGAGAATGTCGATGGCCTGCTGATACGCCTTAAAACCCATGAACTTACGTTCCTCGGTGACATCGATTTGGTCCGGAAACTTTTTCTTCAGAGCCTTGTACGACGAATCCATCTTGGGTTTTATAGTATCGGCCATCGCGTACAGTTTAACCGGCCCCTTGCCGACAACAGACAACGCATCGCCGACAGCGCCGTTGCCGCGCCCGCCGCAACCGATCAGTGCCAGGCGAATCGTGTTATCTTCACCGGCAAAGGCCGATGGCGCAAGACTACCAAGCACGGCAGCACCCGCGGCGAACGAACCGCCCTGCTTCAGAAATTGGCGACGGCTGAAATTAGACTTGTTTGCAGATTGAGTCATTTTTACCTCCAGGATTGATAATGAAATTGATAGGAATTTACTTTTTTACGATACTGGTAAGTCAAAACTTCTGACGCCATGAAAAGCAACTTTCATATTCTGTTTGATATCATAAATTGTGCTGCTATACTTTCATGCCGTATCATACAGGTTACTGCATCAGATTTCAACTGCTCTTTTAGCGGGCGGGATTATATCCGCGGCGCATGTATTCCAAATCGTCGGTGCCGTCGGTGACGGGCCAGCGTATACAATCGGGATAGGGTACAAACGTCATTTCCAGGGTGCTCTTCTGCTTCCACTTGTGTTTAATCGCATGGCCATCCGAGAAGCCCAGCACACTGAGCTGTCCGTGCCTCACCACAATCGGGTCCCACCATCGATCACCCTGCCGCTCCAGGTTCCAGGATCCCCAGTTCCAGCCTCCGACGTCGGTTTTCTCTTCGAGAAATACGTACTTTACGCCGGGATTCTTGATCTGCGTGAGCTTCTTGTATGAAGGGTATCCCCACTGCTGCGACAGCCAACTGGTGTCGCCGGTGCCGACATCGCCGTTCATACCGCCGGGAACGCCATAGCTGCGATGTGTCATTTCGGTCCGGTGTCTCCTGTCGCCGGGGCAGTGATAGAGATCGACATCCTGCACGTACGGAAACAGGGCCCCGCGTTCGCAGCCCCGTTTCTTGTCTTGAATTGTGGCTGCGGCTCCAGCGACCACGGTGCCGTCCTCTTGCTGCGGTAGTTTGACCCAGTCATAATCCTGGCTGGGCGAGGATGAATGCCCATCGTGCCCCCCGATAAGCTTGTCGTCGTTTTCCTGGGCGTACATAATCCAGGCCAGAACTAATTGATGTTGATTGGAAAGACACACGCTGCCCGCCGCCTGTTTTCTTACACTTCTCAAGGCCGGCATAAGAATACCCATCAAGATAGCAATGATCGCAATAACCACCAACAGCTCTATGAGTGTGAAACCGCATCTTCTTTTCATAACAGCAGCTCTACATAAATATTAGCCTGCCAAAATCTGCCTTCAACTAAATCAATAATCAACGACAAAGTCCGTCCCCTTATTCCTCCTCTCATAGTAATTGTTCACGTTCACGAATGTCGTATGCATTATCCACGATGATTGACCGTTGTGCCCTCAGCTCTTCATCTTTTCAGCACATTTTTGCTATTTCGATTCCAGCTTGCACCTAAACGTCACAAGCCTGTATGGCCTGCACGAGCGATTTCATCGGATCTCGCGTAGGACTGTACTCGTGGGCAACATAGCCCTGATAGCCGCTCTCGGCGATTGCCCTCATTACCGCGGGATAATAAATCTCCTGGTTCTCATCGAGTTCATGCCGGCCGGGAACGCCGGCGGTATGGAAATGGCCGATGAAATCGATGTTCTTGCGGATTGTAGCAATCAGGTCGCCCTCCATGATCTGCATGTGGTAAATGTCGTACAGCATCTTGAAGCGAGGCGATTTGACGCGCCGGCACAACTCGAAGCCCCACGCGGATTTATCGCACATGTAGCCAGGGTGGTTAACTCTGCTGTTGAGCAGTTCCATGCAGATAGTCACGCCGGAATCCTCGGCGATCTTGACTGCCTCTTTGAGGATGGTATGGCAATTATCCATTCCCTCCTCGTCTCCGATTCCCTTGCGGTCGCCGGCCATGCAGATCACGTTAGGCCACTTATACTCGGCCGCTGCTTTGATGTTCTTTTTGAAATCTTCGAGGAATTTAGGATGCATCGACTTATCGTTAAGACCTTTCCTGATGCCCCCGGCGCCGGGCACAATCGTCGCGACCAGGCCATGCTTTTTGACCGCATCCCAGTCGCCGCGACCGACAAGGTCCAATCCCAACAGGCCCATCTTGGCGGCAACAGAGGCTTCCTGCTCTCGATTAATCTTCATCTTCCGCAGGCAGCCCCTGCATATAGACTGTTTGATGCGGCCCTTCTTGACGACTTTTTCGGTTTGGCCCGATGCTGCCCGGGGCAATCCCGCCAAAACAGACGAGGCACCGACAACTCCTGCCGCGATTGTGAGAAGGTCGCGACGTGTAACAGAGCTGCGGTCGGCAGACTTTCGAATATTCAAATGCTTGTTAATACGATTCATTTTATGTCCCTTTCCACAATTGAAGTTTTTACAAAACTTGATATTTATCAATCTAAGGCATCCTATCATTTGGATTATCGACAGTCAACAAACGTTCGGCAAAACTTTTTTAATTGCCAGCCTACGCTTAATAAAGTATCTTAAGGGAGTTAGATGGTGAGTTTATGGAGTTGGTTATGCTATTGTTCGATGAGATGAAAATGTTCTTTGGAGGCATAAGTCTGTTATGAAAATGTATTGTAAGTTTCTAATCTTAATGTTAGTGGCCGGGTCCGTAGCTCAGGCCGGGGATTGGCCGCACTGGCGTGGGCCTTATTTCAACGGTTCGGCCGATGAAAAGAATTTACCTTCAGATTGGAGCCAAACCGAGGGGATTGCCTGGAGCGTCGAGTTAGCCGGCTCTTCAGCCGCTACACCAATAATTTGGGGAGACCGGGTCTTTCTGTCCGGCGTCGATTCTGCCAGAAAAGTGCTACTGGCGATGTGTTTCGATCGCACAAACGGAAAACTCCTCTGGCAACACGAAATAGCAAAAGGAATCAGCCAAGACAATCGCAGCACTTATGCCGCATCTTCACCGGTAACCGACGGCAAAATCGTGTTTTTTTTCTACGCCAACGGCGATCTGGTGTGCTTCGACATGAACGGTAATCGTAAGTGGGCGCGCAATCTCCATGACGACTACGGCGAATTCGCATTCCAATGGACTTTCAGCAGTAGTCCCACACTGTTTGATGACAAACTGTACGTGCAGGTGTTGCAGCGGGATGTGCCGGCGCGAGGTCATGGTATGAAAGACAGGAAGAACGAATCGTACATCCTGGCTATGAATCCCGCTACCGGCAAGGACCTCTGGCGTCAGATCCGCCCAAGTCAAGCCGTAGCTGAATCGCGTGAGGCATTTACCACACCGATACCTTACTCGTTCGGCGGCAAGAAGCAGTTGTTGGTCGTCGGTGGCGATGCGCTGACCGGGCATGATCTTAAAACGGGCAAGGAATTATGGCGATGGGGCACCTGGAATCCCAAACGCATCAGACATTGGCGGCTGGTCCCCTCTCCGGTTGCCGGCGAAGATATCGTTCTCGTCTGCGCACCCAAGAACGATCCAATCTACGCTATACGGCCCAGAGGAACCGGCGTGTTCGACGACAGTGCAATTGCCTGGATTAGCCGGGACGTTCGAGAAATCTCTTCCGATGTTCCTACTCCGGCCTTCTACGACGGCGATTTTTTCGTCTTGAGCGACCTGCGGAAATGCCTGTCACGTGTGGAGCCCAGTACAGGCAAGGCAAAGTGGACAATCAAGACGCCCGGCAGTGCGAAATACGAAGCTTCGCCGCTTGCCGCCGATGGGAAAATTTACATAATCAATCATGCTGGTGAAGCTGCCGTAGTCGATGCAGCAAACGGTGATGTCCTCAAGGTGATTCCAATGGACAAAGTCAGCGGTCAGCAAGTCGTTCGCGCATCTATCAGCGCTGCATACGGCCAGCTATTTATACGTACGACACACCGATTATATTGCGTGGGTAAGTAAACTCAGTGTCACAGCTTATAGACGTCGGCCCGGCGATCGACTATGTGGCCACCTTTGTTTGCCGGTGCTTTGGAAAGATCAATCTTAGTGACGGCATAGGTTTTAGTATCGTCTTGGTTGTTACAAACAACCGCGCCCCTGTGATTAGTGATAAGGGCCTGTCCCGGATGGGTAAACACAATATAAATACCATTTTCGTATGACCGTGTCCTCATCATGCAGAGATTCAAGTCGCCGTGCATTCCGTATGTCGGATTGAAAATCACTCGTGCCCCCTGAAGCGTCAGCGTGCGTGTCGTTTCCGGCCAGCGGCGGTCTGCACAGATCATTACGCCAAAGGGTCCAAAGTCCGACTCATATACATCGAGGTGTTTGCCCGGCGTGTATTTGTGGTCATGCGTTTGAAGATGCAGTTTATCATACATCCCCACAAGAACGCCGCTGCGGTTATATATCAGGGCCGTGTTGAATACTCCATCCGTTGACTTTCGTGTGCAGCCGTAAACGACCCATGCTTTGTTTCGGCCGGCCCATTCTGACACGGCACTAGTAAACTCAGACGAGAGCGGATCGATTGCATATTCGATCATGTCTTTCTTTGTTACGGACTGCTCTGTGGAGACATAACCATCAAGAAAACCTTCCGGCGTAACGACAACATCAACGTCCTCATTCTTCTCAATGCTCTTGAGAATATCCATCAGTTTCCGATGGTTTGATTTCATTTCACCTTTTTGCGGATAGACTTTTACCTGTGCGACCCGGATAGTAGATATCGCTGTCTTCTCGCCAATAATTGCCTTGCTTTGACTGTTACGGCTTGTTTCAGGCTGGGCCCAAACACTGCTCGCGCCGAGACTGACAGTTCCGGCGGCTTTGAGAAAACTGCGACGGTTGAGTTTCATGGCATATCTCCAATTTCTTCGTACCTTTATTCTCATTTGCTCACATTAGGCAACGCAGTAAGGTTATGCTATCGAGGAAGTACGGACTTGTCAAATTTTGGCCTGACAAATTACGCTGATAGCTGGAATTAGCTTTTCCTTGCATCACTGTGACCGTTTGTGTTATAATCGTGACAGATAAGCATACGAGCGAAACTTATTATTATTCTTTGAAAGAGAAGGGCAAAACTTCATGCGCAAGCAACGTGGTTTTACGTTAATAGAGCTTTTAGTGGTCATTGCCATCATTGCTATTCTCATGGCGATATTAATGCCGGCTTTACAGCGGGTAAGGAAACAGGCCAGAAGCGTTGCGTGCCTAAGCAGGCTCAAACAATGGGGATTGTACTTTGCGATGTACGCCGAAGACCACGATGGCCGATTCATGGTGGGCCATAGGGCCCAGCCTCAATCCAATCGGTGGGTCAGCGCACTTGGGGACTACTATAAATGGGATGACGAATTTACCTGTTGTCCGAACGCGACCAAACCGTGGTTCGATGAGAACGGTATCAGTACGGGCGCCTACGGAACGGACGTCGGTGTTACCATGGCCTGGGGCTACATGAACCAGGATCACTGGGTCAAACCAATAAAGGGAAGTTACGGGATCAACGGCTGGGTTGTCGATCCCCCGCCGGACAGAGAATCTCGTGGCGAAGGATCCTGGTACTGGCGCGGGCCGGCTGTAGCGGGGGCCGCGTACGTACCCTTGTTCCTGGGATCTCAGCGCTATAATGGCGTGGCGGACTCAATAGATGATCCCCCGGCATTTGACGGCCAGCCGTGGGATGACGGTGGTGAAGGGCGTATGTTACGTTTCTGTTTAAACCGGCACGATGGCTTTGTGAACGGGCTTTTTATGGATTTTTCTACCAGGAAAATAGGGCTTAAGGAGTTGTGGACGTTTAAGTGGCATCGACAGTACAACACCAGTGGTCCCTGGACAAAAGCCGGCGGTGTTATGCCGGAAGACTGGCCGGAATGGATGAGGAATTTCAAGGATTATTAAACAGCCTTTCAAGCCCTTGCAGAGTACGGCCTGTTCGCGAGACGAAGGGCTCAGGGTAGACTTAAACTTCGTGGTAAAAGAACTTGTCTTTTCCTTAAAAACATAAGAATCAACCGCTGATATACGCAGATAATCAATAGAAACAACACAAAGAATGCAAAGAAATAATCAATAGTAAATAGTTCACCCCATGAGATAGCTTGTCCCTTAGGGGGCAAAGCCGCCATCTCACGGGGTGAATAATCAATGACAAAGTCTGTCCCTATTTATTCTAAATAGGTTCTTGTCACACAGCGATTGTCGAGACCATCTCGGTAACGATCTCGCCAATTATGGTTACTATGTTTGTAGGTAAAGCATAGCCAGTGAGTTGTGTAGGGCTCACCGACACCATCGCTGTGCTAAGACTATTAAGTTTGCTTTGAAGCGTTGAGTTTACGTTTCCGCGGGTCACGGGGTCGCAGAATACTTTGACTAATGTCTTCAGCCCATTTTTACCTGCGGCGTCTAAGTCTGCCATTATCTTCGCCGCGGCCCCGGTCATCAGGTTGTATGAGGGCTGCCCCTTGTATGTCACGCCGCTCAAATCTTCGCTGATAGTTCTGACTATGAGTTCCAAAATCCCCTCGTTTGTCCATATCCCGATGTCCGAGTAATCGGCGGCCTGCAGGGTGTGTAGATATTCATGATACAAAATGGATCCGTCGCCGGAGTGTGCATCGATCATGATTTTATTTATGGTATCGTCAAACATCCCCGAGTTGGTGTATTGACTACTGGTAAATTGCGCCACGTCGTCTTTCGCGATGTACTGAAAAGGCACCCAACTGTTGTTTTGCGAGTTAAGTGCGTGACCGTTAGCTTGTTCATAGATGTGTTTTCTAGTCCTCAAGAGCGGGGCGAATGCGTTCCGATAGTTTTTTACTTTTTCGAGCAACCACCAGTTTTTATATCTCGTTGACCAGGTGACACTCGGGCATAGTACATCCTGGCAGTGATTCCCTGTCACTAACCCTGGATTGCTCGTCTTATTCTTATAATTTGCGAGGAACCATATGCTATCATTTGCTGTTGGGGAAAATCCGTTCGTCACCGGTGAGAATGATGAGTCCCCCAATACCCCCTGGATCCAACCTTTGTAAGTGTTGTATAGCGTTGAAGGATCGGGCGTGTTCGTCAGATGGTTACCGTTGCTTTTATGAGTACTGCGTGCTGCAAGTCCGCCACTTCTATAGGGTTGCCCTGACATCGGCGTTGCCCACCAATTTGCCGTTCTTGCCATCGGTTTTTCTCCTTTCTAATGGTATATCGTGCTTTCTAAGCCCAATGCGTTGTTCTTGATAACTCGAAATTATCCCCATTATCTGTCCTGATTTATTAGGGACGTTTGCTTATGTTACCTTATTCAGCTCTTTTACTTTTGTTTATTCACAGCTTCAGCCTCCATTTTCTTCTTTGCACCTTGGGCCTATTTCTACTTTTCGGTCGACCTACTCTAATCCGGGATTTCTAATCCCGGCGCGCCGGGACTTCTCTGAAACACTCCTGCGAGCTTCAAATCTTATAATAAAGTAATTTCTTCTCAATGTCAACAATTAACGATTTTATTAAGGGACAGTCAACCGTTTTCTGTGTACTGTCCCAAGCC
>SDBT01017338.1_pt1 | contig 11378 bp, 12 predicted proteins | sample 2277101 | NCBI WGS metagenome assembly SDBT01 (sample SAMN10404973, study PRJNA504765) | marine sediment metagenome | isolation source: marine sediment core GS10_PC15, 103 cmbsf | place: Arctic Ocean: Southern Knipovich Ridge | collected 2010 | reverse complement strand
AGGCCATGCAATAGATATTATGAATGAAATAAAACGTGATCACAAACTGATTGGGAGTTTTTATACTCATGTTTACGCCTAATAAAAGTTTAGCTATTAAAAATTTTATCAGTAAATATTTATTTAGTAATTTTTCGCTACGCCGGGCTTTGGGCGACATAGTGCCGTAGAGAAATCGCATATGAAACTTCGTGTCCTTTCGGTAAGCATGCGGTAACCAAGAAATATTGGCTGTGTAACCAGGATGAGCCACAGAATTGGCACATCCTGGCATATCAGCACTCCCTCGATTCCATCAAGTTGTTTATTCAGCCAGGTTTTGAGTTTCTCCATCAGAGGTATCTGCTCAATATCTATCTTCGGGGGTTTTGTGCGGTGCGCAAGAGGATAGTTAGGTCTGCGTTTCCCTGGAGGCAGCTTGATATAACCGGCTTCTTCCAGACGCAGCATAAATCCTCTGTAGACCATATCCCGAAGATGTCCGACAGAAATAAATCAAAGGAAAACCTTGTCCTGCAGATCAAATAAAAAAAGGTGACCCGCATTTGAGGTCACCTTTTGTGAATCAGCCGACACGCTTGAATATTTACTATTTGTTATCTGTTCGTTTCTGTTAAATTATAAACACACTGAAGGTTTAATTCCCGTTACGGCTTAACTGCCTCAATAGTGGCTGAAAACACATAATCTTCGAGCTTCCCGTCCGGCATCCATTCCTGTATGATTTTTTTACTTTCATCCAGAGCTTTGATACGGATATCGACGAACCCTGCTTCCGAAAGCGTTGCCTTCAATTCCTCTTCCAGCGATGCCCCGGAAACACACCCGGTATAAAGCTCCATGTTCTTTTTCACTTCTTCAGGCAGCTTTGCCGAAGCAACTACATCGGTGATAGCCAGTCTGCCGCCTTTTTTCAAAACGCGGAAGGCTTCCCTGAATACCTTATATTTCTCGGGTGAAAGATTTATGACACAGTTCGACATGACCACATCCACCGAACTGTCAGCAGCAGGCACGGCTTCGATCTCACCCAGCCTGAAATCAACATTCTCGAGCCCCGCCTTTTCCGCGTTCCCTCGAGCCCTGGTTACCATTTCCGGCGTCATATCCACTCCGATTACATACCCGGTTTCCCCAACAGCTCTCGCGGCAAGAAAACAATCGAAACCGCCTCCGCTCCCTAAATCCAGTACCCTTTCACCGGGTTTCAGGGAAGCTATGGCGTGCGGGTTCCCGCATCCCAGGCCCAGATTGACCCCCTCCGGCACGCCTGAAACATCATCCTTACTATAGCCCATGCCTACCGAAACACCTTCAGGCGTTTGATCAATTCCCTGACCGCAGCCGCACCCTGCCGATCCAGCTTTTGCTATCTCCCCATAACTTTTACGTACTTCCCCGCGAATCTCATCATTTTGTAGAATTTTCATTTCTCTCTCCTTCATAGGTTTTTCACATACAATATGTGTTTCACCCCTATAGACGAGGTTTGAAGCAAAAGGACGCATAATTCTTCAAGATATTTTCAGCATTTGTCACAATTTGAGTCCTGTTCTTCATAATCTATTACTGACCCCTGGTGATCAAACTCAAAGCTGCAGCAGTCCATAAGAATATCTTTAAGCATTCTGCGCCCTCTCTGGATCCGGGCCTTGACGCCGGATAGTGAAAGCCCCTGCTTAAGGGCAACCTCCTTCTGCTTCAAACCCTCTATTTCAGAAAGAATTATCGCTTCCCGGTAATGCCCCGGCAACGTCTGGATCATAGGCAAAAGCCATGATGAGATCTCCTGCCTTACTTTTTCGCCCGGCTCAATTTCAGGGGCTTTTATCGAATCCGGGAGATCCTCCGCCTTTCTGCGGGAGCGGTAATAGTCGATAATGGCGTTGCGTGTGATCTGATAGATCCAGCTCTGGATTTTATTATTATCCTTTAATGTGTCGATCCGGGAGTGAATACGGACAAAGATATCCTGAAGCAGATCATCGGCAACCGAAGCATCACCGACACGTCCCCTGATAAAGTTGTGGAGTTTTGTATGATAATCTTTCCAGATCTGCTCGATTTTGTTCATTTTATAGCTCCCTAACAGAACATTTTTAATTAGCGTCGCAAATAAATGCGCTCCTTTCCCGGAGAAAATATCCTGCCGGTTATGCTTTTCCCCATGATCTGAGCGCACTTTTCAATATTACAGCTGCTACAACAACCAGCACCGCCGGCCAGACCCAGCCGATTAATCCGCCAAGACCAATACCAATCAGGATACACATATTAAATAATTTATTGCCGGTACATTGAACGGGGATTTAGGGAAAAATGTATTTTTTATCAATAACCACCTTTTACCGTTTTTTCCAATCTCTCAAGCGCCTCTAAAGCACTTTCTTTGGACAGGCAATGTTCATTCTTTAAAATCCTGCACCTTCTTTGCCGAAAATAGGACCATCTCTCAGCCCGAGCCCACATGCAGTTCATTGATTTATCGGTCAGGCGGGCCCTCGAGACCGAAGCCGGTGATTTCAAACTGGTAAAAAAAGAAAACTTCTACACAGACTGGACATTTGAGGATAGGCCCGATCACCCTGAAAGACAAGGTCCTGATAATGTCTCTGCGAAAAAAGGCATGATATCGGATTTAAAATTATTGAGGACTACCCATGGATGTCAGTTTCCCGAGACCTGTGATTTTTTGCTTGATCGCCGGCGCGCCGTAGTATTTTACATTGCCCACACCGGTAATTGTCACGTTTAGGTCTTTGTTAACCCAGACGTTGGCTGTACCCGCGCCTCTGAGATCGATATTTGCTTTAGCGCTCTCCAGTTTCGGGGTTACATAACCTCCAGCCCCCCCCCATGATCACACTCTGCTCCGATACTTTGCCTGTTATTTCAACCTTTCCGGCACCGCGCATGTCGACCTCCAGCTGCTTCGCGGAGAGGTATTCCACCTTGATGTTTCCCGCACCTCCCAGGATCAGCGAGAAGCGTTCGGTTTTAATTTTAGAGGCTGAAACCCGTGCTGCGCCGAGGACCTCCAGACCGGTGAGTTTTTTTACAGTTAAACTGTACTTGATCCAGCTCCCGGAAATAGTGGAGGCGAAAGCATGGCCGATTTTACGAAGCCAGCTTGCACTCATGCTGATATCGAGATTCCCCCCTCTCACCTCTGTCCTGATCTTCCCGATAATACCGGGCTCTGCTTCAACCGTGAGAGACTCTTTTTCCCCCTGTGTGATCACCAGCTCGCCGTAATCTCTCATAACAACCCTTTCAAACCTCTTAACTTCTCTGGTCTCCGAAACAATGCTCCCTTTATCTACTTGCACACCCTCCTTTTACTGTTTATGTACAATTAACATAAAATAAAATCATTACAAATTTATTAATCGTGTCCAGCAATGTGTTTAAACCCGGGAAGCTCGAACAGATTAACCGAAAGGCCGATATTTGAAAGTAAAAATAAACCTCATAAATCCTGTGCTCTGCAAAACCATCACATTGTTGCGCCCTCGATCTAGGAAAGCGCGGCGCGGGCTTTTTCCACCACATTTTCGATCGCCCTTCGGCGGTCACCGTCAATAGTATAAAGCTCGGTTCTCTCCAATATACTCTTCCACTTCCGGTGTGCAATCTCGACCGGGTCATTCTCCAGCGCATTATCGTGCAACTTTTCAACCTCATCATCGAACAGCACGCTCATAAAACGGTCCAAGGACCTCACTTTCCTCTCCACATACGGGAATAATTATAATTCCATATACAGTTACCAGAATTTCTCACTGCTGCAAGCTATCTGGTGGCAGGGCCTGTCACAAGCTCGAGCCCGATGTGAAGGCCGGCCTGACGTACATCGCCGATCTCCGGGAACTCCTTCTGCATATCTTTGAGCTCTTTGCCCAGATAATTCCCCATGTTCCTGCAATTTTCAAGCATACCATTTTCCAGTATATCGGTCAGCTTGAGACCTGCGACCTGTGATACCGAATTATTCGCGAAAGTGTGAAGCTCCTCGGAATCAGGTTCATAACCCTTTGAACCGTCTCTTATAATGTTCGCACAGATTGTGTACACCCTGCAGATATTCCTTTGGAAAGATGATCTATCCTCCGTATGCCTGGAGCGGTTCCTGAATGATCGCGGCGATAGCAATAAGAGTTGGGGACCCTGATAAACTGCCTGGTGATACAGTTGAAACGTGACCCGCCTATGAACTTTCCTGACCCCATTGTCGATACCCAGCTTGCACCCATGGTCCCGAGAGTAGCCCCGTGATAGGAATCGTAGAGACAGATGAACTCCCCGGCTCCATCCCGGTTTTTCACCGCCAATTTCATGGCCGACTCGACCGCTTGACCACCGCCCCCCCGACAGTGAAAAATACACGGTTAAGACCGGCAGGCGCGATCTGCGCCAGCTTTTTCGCAAGCGTGAACCCGGGAAGTGTGTCGAATCCCTGATGCACATGAGTCAGATTTTGGGAATGTTCATGGACTATATTGTTAATTTCATCATTCGCATAGCAGAGATAGAGAGCCCGGGTCTATATTCAACTCCTTGGGCAGATAGAATCACCATTTTGCATAACATATCATATAATCGTATTAATGTCCACAACACGAGGATATCTGCAGAACAAATGAGGACCGGCAAACAAACTTTTCATCAATCTGCCGATCGTGATTTTGTCATTATCAGGTCAGAAGGTTATAACTTTCAGATCTTCTTTTATGTAGTCTGTCAGGGGGACACTCATATATTTAACATCGACCCCCAGGTTTTCAAGACTTTCAGGACTACACAATAATAGAAATATCAAATGTCAATCATTTGTTTAAAAAATGCGAAACCGGATATCCCTCAGAATATGTGACAAGTGGCCGAGCGATTATATCTGAAGTGCTGGATTTTATTATTGTCTGGTTTTCTCACAGAATATGAGAACAGACCCAAACAATACTCTTACCAGATTCTCGACTCATAACTGATACTGTCCACTGCAATGATGCGGTAACGAGTCTTGGATTTTAAGAAGTGGTAGTCTAAGGTACCAAGTTACAGGCAAATCAAAACTTTACACGGAAAGATTTACCTGATCTTTTAATAACTGGTGCCACACCCGAATATGCTTGTATTTCACTGCTGCTCAGGTAAACCTTTTTATTATCCCCCATGATTGATAATAACTTAGGTGCTAATATTTCACCACTACCAGGAAGACTGTAAAATATAGTTCCTAAAGGATGACTGATTGTGATCTTTGTCATTTTATTCTTAATTTCCTTTATTTCAGCTTCGAGAATCAAAAGCATTTTTACCAATGCTCTGGCTGTATGCGAGAATGTTTCATAAAAACTCCTTGCTTTTACATTCAGAAATTACAAGCAGTCCACTCCCATTCCCCCGGACCCCCAACCCCCTCATTACTGCTACTACTATTTTTCTATTATTAATTAATAGGATAACATACTAGGGTGTGTGGCTTTGCGAAAGCGACGGAGGAAGAGCACATAAAACGCCGTTCTTCGGTAGGGTCCGCTGTTAATCGAAGTTGGGTCACAACTACTTACATAATATCAATCGTAATACCTGCTTTAAACATTTGTTCTTCGTTATCAAACCATTTACCAGAGAGTTTACACCTTATTAATCGCTTCCTTGATCCTGTCAGGAGTCATAGGAAGCTGGTGAAGCCTTGCACCAACTGCATCGTAAATCCCATTGGCGATTACCGCACCCATACAAACTATAGCAGGCTCTCCACCTCCACCTGGAGGTGAATCTTTGTCGTCGATCAGCACGGTATCGATCTTTGGCAGCCAGGAAAACCGGGGTATTTCATAGGTATCGAAATTTGTGTCGAAAATTTTTCCGCCCTGAAAATGAATCTCTTCTGTTAGAGCATATCCCAGCCCCATCGTAATGCATCCTTCAATCTGCAGCTTCGCTCCTTCGGGGTTGATCACAAGGCCCATGTCCTGAGCGCACACCACACGCTTGACCTGCACTTCGCCCTTTTGCCAGTCAACCTCCACCTCGGCCACATGAGCAACATATGTGCCGGCATCCTTGCTGCATGCAATACCGTAACCCCGGCCGCTGGGTGCCTTTGATGGAATCCACCCGAATTTTTCGGCCGCGGCTTTGAGGACTCTGATCATTTTTCTATCTCTTAGATTATTCAGCCTGAACTCCAGAGGATCCATTTTTACATTTGAAGCCATTATGTCGATCTGCGATTCCATGGCAAAAGCATTGGTATTGGCAGCCGGAGCCCGCCAGGGCCCTGTATCAAACGGGTGGTAACTGCGTGACCCTCCCCTGTATGAAAACCCTGTGGAATATGTGCGATGATGCGGTATTTCATAGAACTGAGAAGCACCCCTGTCACCCGCGAAATAAACTTTATAATCCCAGAAAACGATCCTGCCTGTGTTCTGAATACCGGATTTTATTTCAACCACCGCCGCAGGCCGGAAGGAATCAAAAAAGAATTCTTCTTCCCGGCTCCATTCTACCTGAACAGGCCTTCCTGCTAATTTTGCTAATTGCGCGGCTTCAACAGCCTGCTGGTTCCGGGTTTTACCGCCAAAGCCACCGCCTACAAAGGGCGTGATTATCCTGACTTTCTCAGCGGGCAAGTCAAGGGCCCTGACCACAGCATCCCGGGCCCCAAAAGGAGTTTGAGTTGACGCCCAAACGGTAACTTTGTCCCCTTTTATTTGAGCTACCGCAGTATGAGTCTCAACCGGGGCATGGGCGACGTAACCGTTCAGGTAGGTTTTTTCAAAAATCCGGGTTGCAAGGTTTTGACCATTTTTAATGCTCCCCCCACTTGCCACTATTTGTCCCTGGGGAGCAACATTGAGCAGGTGTTGAAATATAGTTTTGTTGTCAACCTTTGGTGCGTCCATATCAAATTTAGCATTTATCAGACTCAACGCTTTTTCCGCTTCCCCGGGATTTTCGTGGAGAGCTGCGATCAGGTCACCGTCTTTAATAATTTTGATACCTTTTATTTTCTCTGCAGCGAGTGTATCGACGTACCTGAGTACGGCCCCATGAGCGGGAGGTCTTAAAATAAAAGCATAAAGCATACCCGGAAGGCGGATGTCTCCGGCAAATTGTGCTTTACCGGTAACTTTTTCAAAGGCATCCATGCGAGGCACCGGTTTTCCTGATATTGTATATTCTGAGACAGGCTTGAAGGGGATTGTTTTTACCAGATGCCTCTCGATCCTTTTACCCCTTGTCAGATCTGAATAGGAGATTTTGTTTTCCGGATTTTTTTTATCGAAAACAAAACCGTTTTTTGATCCCAGACGGTTTACAGGTACACGCAGTGCTTCAGCACCAAGCTCCATCAGGACAGCTCTGGCTTCTGCTGCGGCCGCTACCAGCTTTGGCCCGAAAGAGCGAGTGCTTAAAGATCCGAAAGTACCCATATCCCAGGGACAGAGGTCTGTGTCACCCATAACCATTTGAACGCTCTCAAGAGGTACATCGAGCTCCTCGGCCAACATCTGTGCAAGGGATGTTATTATCCCCTGTCCCATTTCAATTTTTCCGGTAAAACAGGTAACCTTGCCGTCCTCTCCTATACTTACGAATGCGTTAAAGGCAGCAGACGCATGCTGTCGATCAAAATTTCGTTCCCTCTGTCCCTCCTGGGCCTCAGTTTTTCCATAAATGAAAAACACTATGACGCCAGCTCCTACAAGCTTCAGGAACTCCCTGCGTGTGATAAAACGGGGAAGGATCTCAATGTCATGAAAATCAATGTCCTGGTATTCATCATCTTTCTTCATTACGCACCTCCTCCCATCTCTTGAGCTGCAGAGAGAATCGCCTGGACAATACGCGTATGAGATCCGCAGCGGCAGAGATTGTCATCCATACCCTGGATCACCTCTCTGTAGGACGGCATTGGATTTTCCTGAAGAAAGCTGTAAGCGTTTAGGATCATTCCTGGTGTACAAAATCCGCATTGAAAAGCATTGTGTTTCATAAAGGCTTCCTGAATCGGATGGAGCTTTCCATTACCGGCCAGCCCTTCGATAGTAACGACATCCTTTCCCTTTATATTTTTCACGGGGAACAGACACGCTCGTACTGCCTTATTATTAACAAGAACAGTACAGGCGCCGCACAAACCTTTTCCGCAGCCGTACTTTGCACCGGTAAGCCCTATATTAACACGCAGAACCCGTAAGAGGCTTCGCTCTCCATCCAGGGTCATACGAACAGTTTTACCATTGAGTTTAAAATGGATAAGTTCTTCCGTAATCATCTCCTTGACGTATATATATTATTCTCCGGTTTTTTTAGATGTTTGCCGGAAGGTTATTGAAGTCATCGATAGGAAAAGTTATAATCGGATTTATTGAGGTAGAACCCAAAAACGACCATTCTTTAAGCCGATTATATCTTCCCCCACTTCTCATCTCTTATTTTTTCTCAGAATATACTCTTTACTTCCTCCTGTCAAGAAAAACCAAAGAAAGTAAATAATTTTACCTAAACAGTAAGTACTTACATGAAAACAAAGACGCAGATAAGCTTTGGAAGTTGCTAATGGATGTTAATTTATGTGGTAAGGGAAAATATGAGACTAAGGATGAGCTATATTGTGATCGTTAAAAAAAATGAAAGGAGCTTTCCAGCTGAAAAAAAGATATCTTTGTTTTGACGAAAGCAGGGAGCCAGTGACAGTTAGACAAAAGTGTGAGGCATAGACCTCGTTCAGGATGTTAACCTAAACCGGCCGCCGTACACCTCAGTGAGACGTGTTATTCGCGTTGCACCCACACGATCTCGAATAGGATGCTGGTGTGGCAAACAGTTGGAAAAGCTCCTTTCTTTTGAATCTTACTAAAAGCAGCCCGGACTATGAATGATCAGAAAAGTTTTATAAGCTCAAAAAATCTTTCCTTGATTTTTGTTAGTAAGAATTTTATCATGACTGGTCGCTTCATGTAAATTTATTTTTTCTATTTTTCAGCGAAACCTTCCATGGCAGCTCTCTGTGTAATTAATACAAGCAAAGGGCGAAGCAAACGAAACCACAACTTTTTTTCAATATATCTCGCCAAATTTGTTCGCGACCCTCCAGGGTGTGCCGCCACAGCTATGTTTTTAACGCTGTTTGCATCAAAACGTCTTTGCAACTCCTAGGTGAACAGCAAACTAGCCAGTTTTGAACGCCCATAGGCTTTCATCGGGGTGTAGTCTTTACCATTTTTAAAAAGCAAATTTTAAAAATCCATTTCGCCACGTTTATGTCCAGGGCTGCTGACATTTACGACTCTTGATCCTAAAGTGTTTACGATCATATCTAAAAGCAACCCCGTTAATGCAAAATGACCGAGATGATTAGTACCCATTTGACCTTCAAACCCATCTAACAGTAATATCAGAAATTCTTTTATTTATTTTTATATTCATGATAATTATGTTATATTATTGTCATTATTAAATTACTATCAATAGAAAGAGGAACTACGTGGAAACAAACAGATCGGCTCAGCGAGGCATGAGTTTTCGAACGCTCGTCCCGTTTTTTGCTATCACTTTCGGGCTGGGATGGGGAGTCATTGCACTCCTGATTCTCTTCCCACAGCAGACGGAGGCGATCTTCGGACCAATGGGTTACACGAACCCGCTGTTCATCTTGGCCGTGTATTCACCCGCCATTGCAGGCATATTACTGGTCTGGCGACACCATGGCCTCAAGGGCTTGGCCAGTTTCTTCCGTCGCATCACACTGTTGCGGATGCCGGCCGTCTGGTGGGTGTTCTTGGTGATCGGCATACCGGCCGTCTTCTACGTGGGCGCACTTATTAAGGGCACGATCACAGACCCGTTCCCGTTCTCCCCCTGGTACAAGCTGCTGCCGGCTTTGGCCATTGGGTTGGTCATTGGACCTATCGAGGAGTTGGGCTGGCGCGGCGTGGCCCTACCGCTTCTACAGCGCCGTTTCGCGCCGCTGTGGGCGAGTCTGATCCTGGGTGGGATCTGGGGACTGTGGCATCTGCCGGCGTTCTTCCTCAGCGGAAGTCCGCAGAGCGCCTGGCCATTCGCCCCGTATTTCGTCGGGGTAATAGCGATCTCGATCATTCTGACCTCCATGTTCAATGCCGGGCGCGGTAGCATCCTTATCGCGGCCTTGTACCACTTCCAAATGAACGGACCAGCATGGCCTGATGCCCAGCCTTGGGACTCGCTTGTGTTCGCTGGCGTCGCCGTTGTCGTAGTGCTGCTCAACCGAAGGACGATGTTTACCCGCGACGGGGCTGTGACCGAGATACTAGCTGCCCAGGAGGGCCGCTCATGAACTATTAGCCTTTTTTATAATTCCAGCGTTCCGGGAAAGGCCTCAAATCACCTAATCCCCGAGGCGATTGCGTTGCCAAGCGGGGTAGCTTCACGGATACCACAGGCAGTCCAATTGAAATACCGACTACTCCTTTCTAATTTCTTGAATTTTATTAATCAATGCAACATCCAAAGCAGAACCAATTCCAGCTGGTATAAGTTGAATTAGACTTCTGATTTCAGGTTGATCATATAAATTCATTAAATCATCAATAAAACTTTGTTTGTTCATTCTAAAATCCAAGTAAGGCAATTACTCCGAATGTGCCCGGCGTGGTCAATATCATCGCTGGTTATTATAACCCATTGGAGTGATTGATATTTTTCTCATTTAATTTCAACTATAATTTTTTTCCCTAATGCTTTTGCAACTCTTTCTATCGTTGACAATTTAATATCCTCTGCATGATTCTCAATTCTCGAAATGGCACTCTTGGTGGTCTTCACCCGTCTAGCTAATTCTTCTTGAGTCAGGCCGCTTTTTTGCCTTGCCTCTCGTAAAAGAACACCGATCTTAAATTCCTCATACCCAGAATCATAAGATTCAACAAACTCAGGATCTTTCTTCTTCCTGGTTTCTATATATTTTTTTAAATCATTCATTTAATTATCCTTTTAAATAATCTTTTTTATAGTTTATTGCTTTTTCCAATTCTATTTTAGGAATCCGACGAGTTTTCTTAGTAAAACCATGAGCAAGTACAACTGCAGATTCATCGAAAAAACACAAAATACGATATGCATTATTTCCAAATTGAATTCTACATTCCCAAATATCTTCTATTCCACTTATCTTTTTAAAATAATTTTTTGGTATTACCTCCAATTCTTCAATTAATTGCAACACCCAAGTTGCTTTTTGAGCAGCTTTGCTGTCTAAAGAATCAAGAAAATCTTCGATGGGACACTTTCCACTTGAGGTTCTATAAAATATAATTGACCGTTTCACATAAGTAAGTTAGCACATGTGCTAACTTTAGTCAATAATTTAAAGCTATGTCCCA
>SDBT01017337.1_pt1 | contig 11378 bp, 32 predicted proteins | sample 2277101 | NCBI WGS metagenome assembly SDBT01 (sample SAMN10404973, study PRJNA504765) | marine sediment metagenome | isolation source: marine sediment core GS10_PC15, 103 cmbsf | place: Arctic Ocean: Southern Knipovich Ridge | collected 2010 | reverse complement strand
TCTCAGCTCCTAATGCTTCAACGATCTTATTAAATGATAATGGATTGCTCCATTGTTGAGTAAATGCTACACGAGCAAGTGTAGAGACTTCAGAGCTTCCTGCCACCCTTGCAGCTCCTGCTCCTAAATTAAGCAGTACAAATGATTGTTTAGATCCTTCAGGGAGTAATATTCCAAGAATCGTTTGTGTCTGTACCGACTGACATTTTGCTTCCATAAATAGATTGTTGGGGTCCATCATATATTTCTTTGTAATGGCATCACCACGCCCAACAATGATCTTGTACTTACAATCTTTGTCTCCACTAAAGACATTATTCTGTATGAGGGTCGGGCTAGATATTCCTTTCTTAGCATAAAGATATTCAACAGCTCCTCTGGGTGCACTTGTAATGTCTCCTGAATACATAATGTTACTATCCTCATCACTGTAACGTGCATCCCATCCAATCTTACCTTCTATATTCTGTCCGGATAGGTCAAGGTCGTTTGCTCCCCAACTGTCCTTCCAATAGACACCAACAGCTAATTTGTCTCCATAAAACTTTGTACCTGTTGGAATATTTCCTACATACATTTTCTCTGATGTAGGAAGGCCATAAACAACATCTTTGGGAATGTAGATCTTCTTTCCTTGTAAGACAAACCTGTTCTTCATATACGTAAGAAGATACTTATAATTGTAATCGTTTATAGAAGGCTTATTTGTATTCTCTTTGACATAAGACTTTCCATTTCTAATCCTGTATGCAAAAACACTCTGTCCATTCAAGCGAGTGTAGCAAGCTGATAACGCTTTGAACAATGCGTAAGGAGTTGCGTTGTCAAGCCACTGACTATCTGATGCGTGAAGTAATTTCCTCTGTGTTACCTGATTGAGAGGATTTGTAAACATCGGTATATGTTTTGTTTTAGATAGCTTAGAAAGCTTATTAATGACCTTCGGACATTTACCTTTGTAAGCAAGGAACAGAGGCTTAAATCTATTGAACTCTTGTGCCAGTCTCTCAAGGCCAAACTTCTTGAACTGTACTGATGGATTGTACGAGCTATCTTTGATGAGAGCAATCGTTTCCTTGTTCTTTATAAGTAGGGTCGAGTTGGTTGATCTGTATATTACATAACGAAAGAAGCCCATGAAGTCATTTGGAATGACGCCGTGCAGGTCAGCTATCTTAACAACAGCCTCGTTGTTTCTAATTCCTTCTGATCCTGTAAACTTATATCCAAGATCATCAAGTACAGAGATAAGCTCATCAACTGTTTCCTCTTTAAGAGCCATGCCTGACTGAAGCATCCCCAAAGCCTTCTGTATCATCTGCCTTTCGGTGTATGCTTTAATAACCTTAAAGACAATCTTGGTATCTGGTACGTCCAAGACCTCATCAGGGATATAGATCTCACCTTTAAAATTTGTACCGTACGTGGATAGGTAATGTGTTATCTGTTCAAGGTAGAGTTCAAATCGAGTGCTCTCTTTGATCTTCTGCCACGACTTATGAAAGGTTTTATTTAGATCATTACCATCCAATGCTTCCTTTTTGTAGTGCGCAACGATCTTATCTTTAGCCCACAGTGCACCGGATTCAATAACATATCCGTCTTGGGATATAAAAGGTTTCTCATTTGTCTTCTTCTCAACAACTGCATTGAATAGCTTTAGTGTCTTCATTATTTTCTCCCAATATTTAGATTGATGCTCTGTTTTGTTTTAAAATTTTAGATTCAAATGCTCCCGTGGTGCAATCCTCCCAAGAACAAAACACATGACATACTTTGCAATATTCATCTTTGCAAACGTTTGTTACTTCTTTATGACAGTTCCTGCACTTCATTATTTCCTCTCAATTTAGATTTTAATGCTTCAAAGCCGCCTTGCTTCTCAACTTCATCAAAAGCTTCTTTCCAGATCCAAGTGCCAACTTTTTCTGGATCGATACTATATTGTGGATGAAATCGCAGACATCCGTCGTCTTCAGATATAGCCCACTCTTTATTATTTCCAAATATGTGAACACTCATTGTATTCTCCTTTTTAAAAGCTAGGCGGAGAGTAATATTATCCATTAATAGTTGTAGGAACTCTCTATGCCTAAAAATTGGGCGGGAAGTAATTCTTTATTCAGTTAGAGTTATAGGAACTTCCTGTGCCCTAAATCTGTATCTATTGTACCAAAACGTTTAGTTTATTCTACTTAAACATATGTTGCATTCTTAAATATGTTAGCGAGTGCTTCCCCATCTTCTTTATCAATCATTCCCGCTAGATGATTTAGTTTTGGATCTTGTTCAAGAGTCTCCTTGACATTCTTCAATACCTTTTTTGCTTGCTTCTCTGCTTGTTTCTGTTTCATTTCCTCTCCTTAAAATTCCAATTCATAATCACAGACATACTTCTCACATCGTGTACATTGCTTGGCGTATGGTGATTCACCTGGTGTACTCTTATACATCCAGTTATGCCCTATGCTATCACAACTCTTCAAAACTTTAATTACGATCGCCTCTATCTGTGCAATATCTTCTTTTGTTAATGACATTTCATTTATCCTCTTCCATGTACTCGTCCACACGGCTCACAAAAATCTGCTAGTCCTTTATTATGTTGACATTTCTTTGCATCTGGATCTGAAGGTGATCCTTTTATATAGAAGCCTCTTTTTTCTCCTTCTTCCCAGCACACATAGGTTATCAGGGATAAGTCTCCAGACTTATGTATTAGTTCTCTCGTTACTCGCTCACTCATTTTATATGTCCCTCTGCAATAGAACTGATGTGAAAGAATATCTTCTTCTGTTTGTTATTATACTGATAAAGGTTATCATTTAATGGTCCACCGATGCAGTAGATGTGACTAACTATCTCTGTGAAATCTTTCTTCATGTTGGCTACCTGCTCTTTCAATTCATAGTTCTCTTTATATATGTCACTCACTCTTTACTAGCTCCTCTTCTAAATATCGTTTGTTCACTACCTTCTCTGTATCTTTAACAAGCTTTAATCCCTTCCAACATTTTATATCCATTCTATACCAAGGAGCATATACCCCTTCTGTTTTGTCCTTAGCAGAGTACTCGGTGATGACACCGGTACAGCGGTCATAGATTTGAAATTGTCCTCCAGTAAGCTCAACTGTCTGTCCATATTTAAACTTGGCAATATTGTTCTTCTGTTGAACATTTGAAGCTAGCATTATAACTCCTATAAGCATAACTACAAATACGCCAATAAATGCTAGAGGTCCTAGAGGTCCTAGAGGTCCTAGAGCTAGTCTCATATTACCTCTTCTTTATACAATGACATATATTCAAAATGGCTTTCATCTATTTGGAACTGTTCAAATTGTTTCTTCTGGTCTTTACTTAATGAGTCATACAATGCTTGAGCGTTTACCTTTGCTTGTTTAAATTCATCTGAAGCATCCAAGCAAGTAGAACTACAGTATCCATTATCAGCAGCCGTGTCCATACCACAACCACCACAATGATGATACTTCTTTGAGCACTGCTTACAAGTTAATCCTTTCATGTCCATCATGCCTCCCATCCTGGCGCATCCTTACCAGTCTTAAGATCGATTAAGTAGACTGAATGTCCGCTTCGACTACTTCCAGCATGACAACGATATGATAGATAGCGTTTTACTCCGCTATTAGAATCAAACTCATCGCAGTCTGGTTCTCTCTTCATTTCAGTACCACACGACTTACAAAACTTTCTAGGCTCCTTCTTTAACTTAGCCATCATTTTCGTCCCCACATCCTTATTTTAACATCTGTCTCTTCTACCCACCTGAACGCTGCTTCAGATAGATGAAACATATAATAGATCAGCGTGTGTATTGCTCCTAGAACCAATAGAGGTATCAAAAAGAGCGTAGTTGATATACAAGCAATGAATCGTCTCATTCTTCTTCTCCTTCCCTTCTCTCGTCGTGCATAACATTACCACATCCGAGACATTTTACTTCTTGAAAGAGTTTATTTAAATCATACTGCTCAGACATCATTGTTGGTAGATGCCATACGTGTCCACAATCACTACATATAATAATCTCTTTAGGGTCTACTTCACTCAGTGTCTTCATCTTCCACATTTTATATGACCACTTTATCCAGCATTGGTTGAATAACCCATTGCTGATAGCATTGAGATAGAACTGAAAATTGTTTCTGTGTTAGTGAAATGTCTCTATGTACTCTCTTCTTGGATAGTGAGTTGACAAACTTCCTTGTTGAGGGCCAGATCTTTCTGTTGGCTTTGATCTCTTGAATCATTTCCTTAACTACTAGCAGCGACTGTGGTCTTCTTTTTCTCATTGTTCCTCCATTTGAATACTTCAAAATTGGTTGCCGCTCTTACTACAATACAATGACTAAATTCTCCTGGTAAGGGCCCGAAAGTTAAATCAACATCCTCCAGTAATTGAAAAAAGACAAACCCTGGATGCTCTTTTCCTTCAAACCATATAGGTCTATGTTTATATTGTTTGATGTCCTTTATCTCTTTCTTAACTTGAAGCAAGTACCACTCACTTAATGAGCCGTTACAATATCCCACATGCTTGCACTCTATTGTACTCTCTTTACCGAATGTATCTACAAGAGATTCAGTTAGCTCGACGGTCAAGTACTTTCCTCCATTCTCTCTTGAACGGTGATAATAATTTAGGCATGTCAGCTGCTTTCATCTATCTCTTCCTCATACAGTTTGTTCTCTGTATCATACTCGCCTAGAGCATCAGCTAGCTTATTCAGGTCCTGATGAAGACGCCATTTGTGATCCCAATCGAGATAGATTTTCTTCTTATGTGCATTTTCAATCTCTATTCTCAGTTGGTTTGTATAGTGTTCAATAGCCGTAAGGACTCTATCACTTTCATCTCTACTCATTTCTATCTCTCTTTTTTCTCTGGTTAATAGCTTCAAGGACTTCCCAATTGGTTGCTATTCCTTTACTCTGCTTAATGAGCCATGTGTCAGGTAACCCTTCAGCCATATAATCTAATATAGCATCTCTCCATAACGCTCCATTGCGTGTAAGAGGATTAAAGCGGGGTACGTCTCCATCTTTCCATCTATCTGTTAGCTTCGGCATGTTATATTCTTTTTCGACCCCACCTATACTCTCTTGTCTTCGTTTCAAATGTCTCTGTCCAAGTCTTGTCCCAAGGTCCCATAATCGTTAGTGACATTGCATTCTTACTTGATTGTAATATTTTATGGTTAAGAGTCTTTGGTAGATATTTTATATCATGCTCTCTTCGTCTCGACTTACATCCTTTAATGCCTTCCATATAGTGACCTTTAAACATAATCGATACTGCATTGAATGCATGAGTATGAAACCTATCCTGCTTAACGGAATTAAATATGTTGAGAATGATTCCTCCGAGAGGTTTAAATTCAAAGAAGGTAAATCTATCTATTATACCCTCTCCTAACTTAACTGTGTCCCAGTGAAGAATCTTTCCGTATCTTCCTAATCTCATTTAGATTATAATTTCATTTTTCTTTAAGATTGGATCGTAAGTCTTACTGTCATCCCAAGCAAAGATTTCAAGCATTACTTTCTTATCTGTGTCCTTCTTATCATATCCAATAATGACTGGATCAGCTTTCATGCGAGTCTTCTTGACTGGGTAGTAGATTTCAAACTTACTCAATCCTTTCTCTTTGGCCTCTTGCAATGCTAGTACGGCGCCTGTTGGTAGATTGTCTTTCCATTTAGCTAGAGGTCTCTTTCTTAGCTCAGGAAATTTATATCTATCGTTTATCTCAAATCTACCAGCATCATACTTAGCAGAAATCATGATTCCTCTAATAGCAGCTCCGATGCCTGTTAGTATAAGAAGGGGCATTCCGAGTTGAAGATTTAATGGATGTCCCAACCACATATGTCCTGTTATTGCAATAAATGCTCCAGGAATAAATGCAGTCCATAAGAGAGCAACTGAGCTTCTTTTAAACTGATCGGCTATATCTACTGCTTTCTTATTGTATGGTCTACCACATAATTGTTCTCTAATGCGTTCGACAGTAGTGACTTTAAACTTCATTGCTGTGTACTTATTTATTAAGTCTTGTGCATTAAGATTCTTTTGTAGCTTTGCTGATAGGTCTTTCATTCCTATCTGTTGCAATACTTTTACTCTGTCGTTCATTGCTGTCTCCTTTTAATCATCGTCATCGTCATCTTCTAAATCATATCTTGGCTGTGCTTTGCCTTTTAGTATCCAATCATGGTGTGGGTCTGGATAAAATGTTACGGCGGTAGAAGCTCGATCAAAATATATCCTGACTAACCATCCACCTGGTACCTTTAATCGTTCAGTATATTCAGATACGTCATCGTGGTTCTCTACTATCTCCCACACGCGTGGATACTTTATAATTTTTCCTCTCATCAGACTTTCTCTTCTCCGTCATCTTCATTCGCCGGCTTTGCTTCTCCTTGCTTCTCTCTGTACGATGATGTTCCTTTTAGTTTCCATTTGTACTCAGGATCTGAATAAAAGAGTGAGTGCACAGGTTTGTTTGATGCAGTTTCTCGTACCAACCAACCTCCGGGAACTATCAGGCGTTCAGTATAGTTTCCATACCAGTCATCTGCATCCACTATTTCCCAGCGACGAGCATAGATCTTTGTCATACTTTCTCTTCTCCATCTTCGTTCTCTTTTTCGTCCCTTGTTTCTCTAAATAGTTTTTTAACTTTCCATTCGTGGCCGAGATCAGGATAGAAGAAGGGAGAGGTTCCAGATGTTTCAACCCATACTATCCAACCGCCCGGTACCTTCTGTCGGCTGACATCGCTATTGACTCTCTCATAGTCTGTTGGGTAGGTCTTCATATCTATTGTACCTTTTTGAGAGCTTCTCTATACTTGTCAAGCAATTTAAATTCAGCTACTATCTCAAAGTTAGTCTGTTTCCTCTCTTTCATGTCTTTAATGATCTGTTCTTTCCCTTCACCGGTAACAATATATGCATAACGTAGTCCGTTTTTTAATCGATCTGCAATACTAGCGAGAGCTTTGCTCTGCTCTTCGGGTGTCATAAATTTTATTTCAGCTTTACTCATTTGTTTCTTACCTCTTCTATCTCTCTAACAATCTCAAAGTTATCTACACTCTTTAATCCAACACAGGATCGTACAAATTGTTTCTCTGTAAGTTTCCCCTTCCTAAATTCATCTGATATTATTCTCCAATGCTCATAATCTGTACCGTGGGCAGCTTTTATACTAGCTAATCTTTTAGCTTCATGTGCATCATTCGGGTTCAACATCTCAGTGGCCATAACTACAACATGATTACGTATTCGAGAGCCAGTTGTTTCCTCAAATGCTACATGCCAACAATAACTAGCATCGGCTATATCAAACTCTTGGCTTACCTTGGTGATCACCATTACTTCTTTCCTGTTTGTCTTCTCTCTTGCACTGCTTTTACGACTTCAAAATTATCTACATAATACTCTGTTGCTATCTGAATGAACACCCTCTCATTTATTTTCCCTTTTATATAATCTTGTCTAAGCATAAGCCAAGGGTCTCTTAATCCGGGAGCATAAAATAGTTCATCCACCTTATTTCTTCTTGTGCTTATGTTCTTTAAAATGTTCGTGACACTTCTTATACACCTTCTTACAACAAGGCTTTATAAAGTAATTGATGAAAGGTATCATCGCAAGTAGGGCTGTTATTTCGACTGGGCATATGTGCATGAGATCTCTCCTGGTTTAATAGGCTCACTATCTTAAATATTTTGAAGTTTGGTATTTTAATCGTACTCATATACCTAGTAGCTCCCTTGACTCCGTTCGACTGGTACGCTTGTATGATAAATGCTGCTGTGCGAACCCACTCAGTATGATGAAAGACTCCAATCAATTGGTCTTCTATCTTCTCCAGTATATTCATTTTTGTACGTTCTCTTGTTTGACTTCTTGAGGCTCCTTACTGTGTTTAGCATTATTGTACGCTCCAACAAGTAATGCTGACACAAACAATATGTTAAAGATTACTGTTATCATTTCATTACCTCCATTTTCTCTCAGACATTATGGTGTTCTCCTTTTCTCATGCTGCTCTCTAAAATTGTTGTAGTCGGGGCTGTTAACATCTATGATTTTATCTTTCCCCATCATGTATGGTCTGCGTGGCCTAATCCTATTAAAGATCTGATAGATGTCAAGGTTTAATGGTGACTTCATTAATTTTATTACTCGATTAATTTCAAACCAATTGAGCATTGTAGTCTTCACTAAGTACTTTCTCATATAGGTAGCTGTTAACTTACTGGCTTGATACTTCCGATGCTTGTCAAATAGTTTACGGTAGATTCTATTCTGTATATAAGATTCAACTGAATCATCTGGGTACATTTATTAATTAGCTCTATATAGAACTGTGTTTAGTAAGCTTTTCATAATTGAATAAGATTCAACAGCTTGCTCTTTTACCCAGCCATCTGTATCCGATCTAATAATTCGCATCAGTAATCTCTGTGCTCGAGCTATCTTCTGCTTCTGGGGCTTACTCAATCGGTAAGCATGTTTACGATAGACTCGTTTCATTAGTCCTCTTCGTCTTTAAGATATTTTACAATGTCAAAGTTATTCATAGATAAATGTTCTGTGCAGTGTGTGATATAGTCTTTATCGTCGGTAATAGACCGCCCAGCATCTTCACATAGACTATCCCAGATTCGATAGCACTTCTGTTTAGTACCAATCTCATATAGGGTACCGAAGACTGTCTTCTTCTTTTCATCCAACAGATCATTACCTGCATTACACTCTTGTAGTTCGACAAATGTCTTCCTTCCTAATAGAATCTTTGACGGTGTAAGAAGAAATGATCTACACTGTGCAATCTTCATTGCTATCTTTCCAACTAAACTTTCTGGTTCATATTTCTTCACTAGTCTATAACCTCTGCTGCTACCTTCATTCCAAGGACGCCGCCAACAAGTGTTAACCATATAGGAAGTGTCCCACCTATTGTACCACTTATTGCAATACATGTTGCTAGTTTCGCCCAGAACGCCCACTGTGCTTCCGGAGGTATCTGACTGAAGAGCCAGACTCTAATTGGAAACCAAGCTATGTATCCAATGATCAATCCTGGCGCTACTCCTATTCCTCCTCCTAATATGATTCCTAGTAATTGTTTCATTTCTTTTTCTCTTGTCTCTTTTTATTGATCTGATCTAAGATCTTTACCACTTCAAAGTTATCAAGGCCCAGCTCCATTAACCACTGGGACATCTTCTTAGGGCTGTGAAGCTTCTCCATAAATGACATTAGGTCTAATGTCTTCTGGATGTCATCTAATTGTCTCTGCATCTCAACAGAGCGATTATTTAGCCTACTAATATCATCTTCTAGAGTTGTCGCAAATCCTCGTTGCGAGGCTTGCATTCGTGCTTGTTGTACTGATGTGGCACCGAACATATGTCCTCCAATGTTACACTAAGTCACAGTTTAAACTCACAATACTATACTAAGTGTTATACTAACGCAGTTTAAACTTTGGTTTCCATCACTAGTGTACTAGTACTCACTAATTTAAACTCCTCTTAACATCAGTAACATCAGTAACATCAGTAACGTCTGTTTAAACTATAGGTTACCTGAGTTTAAACTGTGGCTTAGTGTTCCTATATTACGTTTCAATCAAGTAAAATTCTTTAAGTGCTTTGACCTTCTCAAAGTTTCCTATCTTTGATTTCATAATAAAGTCTCTCATCTCATTGTCTGGTAAATTAAATGCTCCGTGTCTGTAACAAATGATTAAGACATCTGTCAATGTTCCTGACCATGGGTGAGGCTTCTGGGCTTCAATATACATCTTCTGTAAAGTCCTATCAGGTACACCGTTATTGAGTGCTAAGTCAATAACGTAGAAGATCTTTCTTCTGACATTAAATAGAAACTTCTTAGTGTTCATTTAGACACCATCCTAAAGGTTGCTGTTGAGATCGATTAAGTAAAGTTCTCTTAATGCCTTGACCTTCTCAAAATTATCTAACCTTGACTTATTAATAATAATACTTCTCATGACACCTTCCTCCACATAAAATGCTCCGTACTTATATGAAATAATTAATAAGTCAATCATTCCCGGGCTGTCTACTCCAACCGGTCCACAGAAGTCATCTAGGCTCTCATCTCTCTTTCCTAACGACATTAACCGATCCGCTATATGGAGACATCTTCTTCTTAGATTAAATAGAAACTTATTCATTTGGGCACACCACCCTGAAGGTTGCTCCTGAGTCTGATATCTCTGTACATTCAGCTGTTTGTTCATACACCCAACTATCATTACCAGCTGAATATTCTCTATTATAGTCTGTAGATAGACACCTAGACTCTAAGAAATGCTTCTCTTCCATGCTACATCTCTCCCTATAGTCTTTTCTTATTTGTCTCCATTCCTCTCTCATCGTAGGTAATATTCGAATGACATCGAAGTTAGACCAGCCTCTCCTAATCACTTGAGTAATAAAGATTTGTTCTTCTCTCTTTAGTCTCTTGTCTGGTTCCCAGATATGATCCAAGAAGTCCCGACAATAATGATACGATCTCATTTTCATTCCGTATGATAGTCGGAGCGGTCTTAGTAACGCTTTTAAATTAAACTTGGCTCTTGGCTTGTATCTTCGCATTGATCTGTCTGTTTCTCCTTCCATAGAATGATGCTATTTCCCAATTGTCTTCAGCTACTTCTAATTCTAGCTTGATCGTCCAATTAAATTTACTTGATGTGTATCCTTTGAATTTCTTTATAAAAAAGAAGTTATCTATTGGTTTGTCTATTACCTGATATGTTCCGTGGTCTTGTGCTGGTGCTGTAAATCGTACGATCTGTTTCTTATTCTTTGCTATCACCTCTCCAAACCATTTAAGAAACTCTGCTGATTGCTTTGTATTAATTGATAGATTAAGAGTATCCCTATTATAAATACGGCTCTCTTTCATAATCTTTATCCCCTTTAAATTTGTCTTAGTGATTGGATCAATCAGTGTCCCTGTTGCATAACCATTCTTAGTTTTCATTCTTTATATTGTCTCCCCATTGAGGTTTGGGCATTGAAGCTTCAATACGATCATACTGTTTGTTACATGCGTCACATTTATCGACATGCTGCTTGTAGACTAAGAACTCAATTGTCCTAAACATTGTCTTACCAGGTAAAAAGTCTGATATTGACCTCTCTGGATCATCAGCTATCTTCTCTGACAACTCACAGTAGTCTATCTTTCTTATACGAGATGCTAATTTCTTAATTAGCTTAGGGTCAATCTTCACAGCCTACCTCTTTACAGAGATGTATTTCGTCAAGGTCTACCTCTTCTACTTTGACCTCTGCG
>SDBT01017336.1_pt1 | contig 11379 bp, 8 predicted proteins | sample 2277101 | NCBI WGS metagenome assembly SDBT01 (sample SAMN10404973, study PRJNA504765) | marine sediment metagenome | isolation source: marine sediment core GS10_PC15, 103 cmbsf | place: Arctic Ocean: Southern Knipovich Ridge | collected 2010 | reverse complement strand
TAATATCCTGGCAGCCAATACCTACCAAGCTGCGCATGAGTTCAGTGACCGACATGCGGGGAGGATGCCGCCGCCGTTCATCGCTGACCTGTTGGCGGTGTCAAGCGTAGCCATTGCATCTGTGGTCGTCGGCTCCGTCATTCGCGGCGAACTCAGGGCCCTCGCTGGCAGCCAAGAGGACTGAAGGTCCTCCGTGGGGGAGTCCCGCAGTCCCCGGGCCTCCACGCGTCTTGCACTGCCTGATGGCATGGTGTAGATTCGCATCTAGGCTGTGATTCTACCTTTAGGGACGGGTCCTGTGACTCTTCGGGGACCCGCGCTGCGCATGGCGGACCCACCTACCCAGCATGCATCGCCCTTCTTCGTGGAGGCGGCGGGCGACGAACTGGACGGCGCCCTCTACGAGGTGACCGCTGACGGACTGCTCGTCGGACGCTCGCCCATCTGCGACGTGCAGATCGAGGACCGGGAGGTCTCCCGGCGCCACGCTTACTTCTATCCCGACGGCGCCACCTGCTGCGTCAAGGACATGGGCGCCAGAAACGGCATCCTCGTCAACGGCGGGCAGGTCAAGGAGTGCAGGCTCGAGGCGGGGGACGTGGTGGACGTCGGCCCGATCCGGTTCACGCTGCTCGTCGAGGGCAGACCCGCCGCCGTCGTTGCGCCTGAAGCGGCCGCCCCGCCGCCGGCGCAGTCGGTGTTCGGATCGGTGACCCGCCACCCGCTCCTGGTGGTCGCTCCCGTCTTCGGCGCCATGGCGTGCACTCATTGGGCATTCGGCCTGGGCGCGATCGTGTTGGCGATCGTGGGCCTGTGGGAACTGGAAGGGACCCGGGCCGTCGTCGGCAGACCCCTGATCGTGGCGGGCCTGCTGATGGGGCTGGCGGGGACGGGCATGCACGCATGGTTCGGGGAGTTCGCCCCCCGCATCCGAGAGGGCCAGTGGCGCACAGCGCGCGACGAGTGTTGCGGGAACCTGACCCGCGTGGCCGCCGCGCTGAAGGCCTATGCGCTGGAGTACGGGCCTGACATGCCCGCTCGCCTGGACGTTCTGGCAGACGCGGAACTCATGGCGCCGGAGGCCCTGAACTGCCCCGGCTGGAGCGTTGCTGAGACACGGGCCCGCCCCTACCTGTTCCCGGGCGCCGGACTATCCTCGGTCGCTGATGCGGACGTGATCGCATGTGACGCGGACCCGGGCTTCCACCAGGACAGGGGAGGCTGGGTCCTGACGGGAGCCGGGGACGTGGAGTGGTTCCGCAACGGCCGCTTCGCGCAACTGCTCCACCGGCTGGCAGGCACCGGTCGCCAGGACGCCCCCGCCGACACGCTTGCCCGGGGAGGTCGGTGATGGCCCGGCTGAGTGGATCGATCAGCTTGCGGCTGGCCCTGGGGTTCCTCCTGGTCCTCGCCGTCTTCGGCGTGGCGCTTCTGGTCTCTCTGTCCCGCCTGGGCCAGGTCAAGACGGCCAACGAGCAGGCCACGATGCGCCAGGGGCTGCGGCACGAGGTCTTCCAGATCGACGACTGGGCAACGCTGATGGTGGGGCACCAGGAGAGCTTCCTCCAGGCCGACGGCGTCCGCTGGGACATGGTGGAGAAGTCGTCCGATATCTATCACAAGATCGACGACGCCCTGGCCTCCCTGCAGGATCAACCGATCGACGACGCGGAAAGCAAGCTCGTGCAGGCCGTAAGGCTCCAGGCGGCCGAGTTGCACTACACCTTCCTGGACGAGGCGCTCGTCGCCAAGCTCCTGGACGACCGGGGGTGCTTGCCGCGCGTCGGGCTGGATGAGTTGCTGACGCAGAGCCGCGCGCAGCTCGACGCGCTGGCCGGCTGGAATGACCTCCTGACAGGTGCCCTGGACAGCAAGCAAGAACATGCCGAATTGCAGGCCAGTAGGGCGTGGGACTTCGGCCTGGACATGGTGAAGATGGTCTTTCCCCTGGCGCTGCTCAGCAGCGTGCTGATCATCTACTACACGCATCGCTCCATCGTGCGCCCGGTCGGCACGCTGATAGGCGGCACGAAGGAACTGGCCAACGGGAACCTGTCCAGCCGCATCGCGGTGATCGGGTCCGGCGAGTTCCAGGAACTGGCCGAAGGCTTCAACACCATGGCCCAGGCCCTGGAGGCCAATCAGCGCCAACTGATCGAGGCGGAGAAGATGGCCGGCATCGGACGGCTGGCGGCCGGCGTCGCCCACGAGATCAACAACCCCATCGCCGTCATCCTGGGCTACACCAGGATGCTGCTGGACCGCCTGCCCGAGGACGGGCCGGTACGGGAGCAGTTGCAGACTGTGGACCAGGAGGCCCGCCAGTGCAGGGCCATCGTCGACGGCCTGTTGGATCTGTCGCGGCCGTCCGACGCCAGGCCCGGCGAGGTCATCAACCCCCACGATCTGCTCGCCGAGGTCGTCAACACTGTTCGGCTCCTCCAGTTGACGGACGGCATCGCCATCGAGGACTCCGTGATCGATAGGCCCGTGGCGCTCCGGATCGGCCAGGGGCGCCTGCGGCAGCTCGCCCTGAACATCGTGCGCAATGCGGTGGAGGCCATGAAGGGCACAGAGGGCGCACGCCTGCTCATGCAAGGATACATCCGGCCCCGCGCCAAGCTGCAGCAGGACATGCTGACGGACGCCGCACCCGACAGCAGTTCCTTCCTGATCCTCGTCTTCGCTGACAACGGCCCCGGCATGCCGGCCGAGGTGGTTCAGCGCCTCTTCGAGCCGTTCTTCACCACCAAGGCGGACGGGATGGGGCTCGGCCTGGCCATCACTTACAACATCGCCCGGTCGCACGGCGGCTTCATCCACGTCGGGTCCGTCGAAGCCGAGGGCACCACCTTCACCGTCGGCCTGCCCTTGGCCGAGACATCCTAGCAGGCTGTTAGGGACTCAGCCTTGGACTCATGCTGCCACGGTCGTGCTAGTCCTCAGTGAGCGAGGCGAGCGGTCCTCGTCCTCCTCCTCGGTCGTTGTCAGTTGTCAGTGTCGGTGGCTCGGTCCCAGTGGGTTGTCAGGGGCTCAGCCCTGGTGTCTCGCCCCGCGTCTCCTGCTCCCCAGCTACACCGCGCCCCGTGCGGCAGCTCGCAGTTCGCGCTCGCCGATCGCCCCCTCGCGCAAGATGTCCAGGCTGTCGCCCGTCACGCGCGCCACGGTGGACACGATGCCCAGTTCGACCGGCCCTCCGTCGAGCACGGCGGCGATGCGCCCGTCGAAGTCTCTCAGCACGTCGCTGGGCGTCAGCGCCGGCGGCTCGCCGCTCCGGTTGGCACTCGGGGCAGCGACGGCCACGCCCGTCTCCCGCAACATCGCCAGCGCCGCCCCGCACGCCGGGCAGCGGACGCCCACCCATCCCCCCTGCCCGTCAGGCACAACCAGCGTCAGCGGACCGGGCCAGAACGTGGCCGCCAGCGCACGGGCTGCGGGCCCCGGGGTCCCGTGTCGCCATGCCGCCTCGGCCGACGGCACCAGCAGCGAGAACGGCTTGTCCTGGGGCCGGTCCTTCAGCCGGCGCAACTCCGCCACAGCGGCCGCGTCGTCCGCCCTCGCACCCAGCCCGTACACGGTCTCGGTCGGGAACGCGATGACCGCCCCCTCCCTCAGCAACCGGGCGGCGCGGCGCACGTCGCCGGAACGGTCGGCCTGCAGCAGTTCGGTTTTCACGCGGGGACCTCGCAGTATGTCGGGCAGGGCCCATCCTAAGCCAAGGCCGAGCGCCGGGCAACGGCCCCGCCGCGGTTGCCGGCCGGCGCCCGGTGGTGTAGGCTGCGCCATAGGCCAGCGCCGTGAGGAGGTGCAGAGCAATGACGTCGAGGACCACGTCCCACCGGCTGTTGATCGTCGCCGCCTTGCTCGGGGTGGCGCTGGCGATGCAGACGGCCTTCTCGGCCGCACCGGGTGTCCGTCGCGCCGCGCAGGCCGGCGCCTTCTATCCGGCCCGGCGCGCGGAGCTGCTCAGGGACGTCACCGGCTACCTGCGCGACGCCCGGCCGAAGGTGCCGGGTGTAGCTGCCGGCGCCCGGCCGCGCGCCCTCGTGGTGCCGCACGCGGGCTACGTCTACAGCGGACGCACCGCGGCCATTGCCTACAAGCTGCTCGAAGGTGCTCCGCCCCCGTCCCGCATCATCCTACTCGGCCCCAGCCACAACGCCCGCCTGCCCGGCGTCAGCAGCGTCGGCCGGTTCTCACACTATGAGACGCCCATCGGCAAGGTGCCCGTGGACCTGGAGGCCGTCGACCGACTGCTCCGGTATGGGCCGTTCCGAAGCGCCCGCCGCGCCCACGACCAGGAGCACTGCCTCGAGGTGCAGGTGCCGTTCCTGCAGGTGCTCTGGCCCGAGACGCCGCCCATCGTCCCCATCCTGGTGGGACAGCTCAAGCCTGGGGAGTGCCGCGCGGTCGCGGCAGCGGTCACCGAGATACTCGACGAGGACGCCCTGCTGCTAATCAGCACCGACTTCACCCACTATGGCGCGCGTTTCGGCTACACGCCCTTCGCTCCGGGCCATGGTCCGGAACTGGCCGACAGCATTCGCGAACTCGACATGGAAGGCGTCCGGCTGGTCGAGCAGCGCGACGCCGCCGGCTTCCACGCCTACCTGGCAGACAAGCGGCCGACCATATGCGGACGCCTGCCCGTGGCGGTCCTGACGGAGATGCTCTCCGGCTGCGAATCGACGAAGGGTGTCTTCCTGGAGTGGGCCAACTCTGGGGCGGTTACGCGCCGGTATGACGACTGCGTCAGCTATGTGGCGATGGCCTTCTATGTCCCGCCGGAAGGCGTGGCGGAGATGCAGGAGGCGCTGAGCGGAGAACTGCGCGCGCGCCCGGAGGAAGCCGAGACCGGGGAGGCCCCGGCCGACCTGAGTGCTGAGGCGAAGCGCGCCTTGCTGAGCATCACCCGTCACTCGATCGAAGCCGCCCTCAGGGGCGAAGCGCCTGGGCCCGTGCGGGCGGACGACCTGCCGCCAGTCCTGCTGGAGCAGCGGGGCGCCTTCGTGACGTTGAAGAAGGACGGCGAGTTGCGCGGCTGCATCGGGCACATGTCGTCGGACAAGGCGCTCCACGAGTGCGTGCAGGAGATCGCCTTGCTCGCGGCCTTCGGGGACCGCCGGTTCCCTCCTCTCCTTGCCGACGAGTTGGGCGAGATCACCATCGAGATCAGCGTACTGACGCCGATGCGCGAGATCGAAGGCATCGACGACGTCCGCGTCGGCCGGGACGGGTTGGTCGTTCACGCGGGACGGCGGCGGGGCGTGCTGCTGCCGCAGGTGGCGGAGGAGTATGGCTGGTCCGATCTGGTGTTCCTGCAGCAGACGTGCAACAAGGCAGGTCTGCCGCCGGACGCATGGCAGTGGCCGGAGACGACCGTCTACGCCTTCAGCGCCGTCGTCTTCGGCGAAGAGGACTTCACGGCCGACTGACCCGCCATAGCAGGGACCACGCCAGCGCCCCCGTCATGCACAGCACGCCGAGCCCGCGGCAGACGGCCGTCATGCCCACCACCGGCACCAACACCGCCCCCACCGCGACCGCCCCCAGCAGCGCCCCGCCGTGGTCGGCCGCCTCGAGCGCGCCGGCCGTGGCCGCCCTGCCCTCCCCCTGCGCCGCCGCCAGCCGCGACTCCCCGTGGAGCCTGGCCGCCAGGGGGAAGTTGAGTCCAGTCAGACAACCCGCTCCCATGAGCAGTAGTGCGTAGAGCGCCTGCGCCGGCAGGGACGGCAACCGCGACGCCACCCCCGAGGAGAACGAGCCCAGCAGCAGCGGCAACGCCAGTGCGTATAGGCCGTCCGCCGCCAGCACTGCGGCCACGGCCCGGTGCGGGCGGGCGAGCCCGGCGGCCGTGCGACTGGAGACGAGCGTCCCCACCACCAGCCCCAGCATGAACAGGGCCGTCAGCAGCGCCACGGCGTGGTAGAGGTAACCGAACAGGTTCTGGTAGGCCAGCAGCAACAGGACGCTGAGCCCCATCGCGGTGAAGCCCATCACGCCCGTTGCGGCCACGCAACTGAGCCGCCGGCGCCGGTCCGGCCGCAGGGGTAGCAGCACTGCCGCCCAGAGCACTGAGAGCACGACCGCGCCTGCCAGCAGGTGTGTCGAACGCAGCCCGGCAGCGCGCCGCCAGAGCGCCGGCCCCCTCCCGGCGGCAGCCGCGCCGGGCCGGTCCCGCCCACCGGTGATGTTGCTCCATAGCAGGAAGCTGTAGAAGTACGTGATCGGATGCAGGTCGTTGTTGAGGCGCACTTCGTGGGCCAGGAGCCGCTCGCGCATGTCGCGCACGCGCTCTGGCTGGAAGTCGGAATGGAAGCTCTCGACGAAGAAGTGGTCGGTGTCCACCCCGTGTGCCGTGAACCGGCGGGCCAGCTCGTCCGGGGCGTCGGTGGCCACGCCCGGGACGTCCGATGCAGCGAAGTGGATCGTGTCGCCGTGGCTGTGGACAACGTGCCCGAATACGGCCGTCAGGGAGCGGTAGACGGACGACGCATACGGGCCCATCTCGGGTCCCAGGTAGTTGGGGTTGGCGCTCAGGTCCAGCGCCAGCACTCCGCCGGGGGCCAGGACGCGCTTGACCTCGCGGAAGAACTCCACCGTGTAATAGCGGTTCAGGAAGGCATTGGTGGGGTCCGGCACGCGGGCGTAGACGACGTCGTAACGGCGGCGGGTGCGCTTCACGTGGCTCCGCCCGTCGCCGTAGATGACGCGCACCCTGGGGTCCGCCAGCGCCTGCCGCTGCCGGGCGTCCAGGAGCGGCCCGACCATCTCCGCGAGGCGCCGGTCCAGCACCACGCAGTCCACGCGCTGGAGGCCCGGCCACGCAAGCATCTCGGTGACGGTGTCGCCGAGCAGCTCGCCAATCACCAGGGCAGAGCGCGGCTCGGGATGCTGCGACAGGGCGTAGTTGACGTCGATGGCGGCCGCGTATGGCAGCGGGAACGACGTCAGGTAGTCACCGTTGGAGTAGACGTTATATGTGCCGGCCTCGGCGATGAGCACCTGCTGATAGCGCGTGCGCCCCGCGGCCACAAGGTCGCCCGGGTTCTCGAGCGAGCGCCACACACGGCGGGTTGCGACCCTGTCCAGCGCCACCCCCGCAGCGACGATGCCTGCCGCGACTGCGCCGGCGACCGCGAGCCTGAGGATCCTCCCCGGACGCACAACGAGGGGCGCCGCCAGCAGCGTCAGCAGGAGCCCCACGGTCGTGAGCGGCCCCGCCCTGCCGGCCAACAGCAACGTGAAGACGGCCCCGCCGCACAGCGCGCCAAACGCCTCAATCATGTAGGCCGTCCCCAGCGCGCGGGCGTCGGGATCGGCTTCGGACAGCAGGCGGGTTCCAAGCGGGAAGAGCGCCCCCATCAGCAGCGGGAACGGGAACATGGCCGCCGGCGCGAACCAGACCAGCGTGCCAAGCGGCATCTGCATGCCTGCCGGAACTCCGACCACGGCCCGAGCCAACTGCACGACCCAAAGCTGGACGCCCGCCAGCGCCACGGCCGCCATCAGGCATGTCCAGAACGTCGTGCGCACGCTGCCGACCCGGCGGGCCAGGACGGCGCCGACCTGCGTGCCGATGACGACCCAGGCGAACCACGACCCGAAGATAATGCCGATGCAGAACTCGTTGCCCTGGAACGAAACCAGGAAGGCGCGGATGAGTAGGGCCTGGACAACGATCGACACGGCGCCCAGCGCGAAGTATGCGCCGAGCGCGGGACGCCGGTTCCCTGCCTGCCCCTCCTGCCCCGTTGTCGCAGCCACCGCTTACAGCTCCACCGTGTCGATCCGGTCGGCGTCGGCCCGCCCGAGCCCCAGCTCGGCCGCCGACGTGATGTATTGCGGACGCCTCCCCGCCTTCTCCAGCAAGGGCCGCCCCTCGTCGGCCCGCTTCCCCTCGATGATGCGCAGCCCCGTGGCATCAAGGGCCACGGGATCGCGGGCGACCAGCATCCCCCGGTAGTCCCACGCCCCCCAAGGCTTGAAGCTCGGCCCGCCGTCGTACTGCACGCGCGCGGCGTCACAGACGATCAGCCGCAGCTTGTCGCGGATCAGCGGGTGCGAACTCAGGTCAGCGATGAACGGGTCGCAGTGGTCGTCGTGGTACTTGTTGGGGTTGTCGATGGCGCCGAAGAAGTTCTTCATGCCGACCGAGACGCCGGAGATGTCGTGGTCCTTCAGCACGGGCACGTTGACCAGCGCCGTGCACTCGCGCGTCAGGAAGCGGGTGAACCGGCTGCCGATGCTGCGGTGCAGGACGAGCCGCTCCTCGTAGCCGCCGCCCGGCAGGTCGTCCGTGCCCAGGCACCGCACCCCCGCGCCGCGCCGGTTGATGCGGAAGCCCGCCTCCCCGAGTTCGCGCGTCATTCGGTCCCAGATGAATATCTTCGAGGGCGGCACCCCCGCCTTGCGCAGCCCGGCCACCACGGCGTCAACCAGGGCCGGATGGGACGACAGCTCAGGCCCCGCCAGGCAGTTGACCTTGACGCCGACGACGTCGCGCGGGGTGAAGAGCGACCGCCACGCCGCCTCCGGTGACCGGGCGCCCAGCAGTCTGGTCACGGCCGCATCCAGCACGCGCTCGGCCACGGCGCCGTCAACGCGGTTCGGCTCGGGCACCAGAGCATCGTCGCGGGCGATGACGACGCGGCTGCGGGGCGCGTCGGCGCCGGCCCCCAGCAGTGATGCCGCGCCCGCCCAGGCTGCCCGTCGGATGAAGTCGCGTCGGTTCACGGTCGGCTCACTCCTCCCACACGCCGGGGATGCGCCCCCCGCAGTCCGGACACTTGCCGTCGCGCAGGCGATTCTCGGTGACGCGGTGGACGACGCGGCGGATGACCACCTCGCCGCAGTCGGGGCAGTAGGTGTGGGCGGCCCGGTTGCCCGGCACGTTGCCGACATAGACGAACTTGACGCCCTCCTCGATGCACACGTCGCGCGCCCGCATCAGGGAACCGATGGGAGTCTGCGGCAGGTTCTGCAGCATGTACTGCGGGTAGAACTTCGAGAAGTGCAGCGGCACGTCCGGCCCGAGCGTCTCGACGATCCAGGCGGCCATCTTCCTGATCTCAGCGGGATCGTCGTTCAGGCCCGGCACCATCAGGTGGACGAGTTCCAACCACATGCCCTCGTCGCGCAGCAGTTCGAGCGTGTCCATGACCGGCTTCAACTTGCCGCGACACGTGTCGCGATAGAACTCCTCGGTGAAGCCCTTGAAGTCGACCTTGACGGCGTCGAGCACCCCGCAGAGCCGTCGCATCGGCTCCCGCTGGATGTAGCCGTTGCTGATCATCACGTTCTTCAGGCCGCGCGCGCGCCCGGCGGCGGCCGTCTCCAGCATGTACTCGTAGAAGACGACCGGCTCGCCGTAGGTATAGGCGATGGACGCACAGCCGGTCTGCTCGGCCAGGTCGCAGACGCGCTCGGGAGGCATGTCCATATTGCGGGTCTGCTCGGGACGCTCCTGGGAGATCTGCCAGTTCTGGCAGTACTTGCAGACGAAGTTGCAGCCCGCCGTCGAGATGGAGAACGCGGCCGTGCCGGGCAGGAAATGCGCGAAGGGCTTCTTCTCGATCGGGTCGGGGTTGGCGGCGCAGGGGTTGCTGTGGGCGAGCGTGTAGTAGACGCCGTCGCGGTTCTCGCGATGGCCGCAGAAGCCGCGCTCGCGGTCGGCCACCTCGCAGTCGCGCGGGCAGAGAACGCACCGAATGCGCTGGCGCTCGAGCTTCTCGTAGTGGAGCGCTTCGCGAATGCGGAAGATGTGGCGGCCGTCGACCAGGGACTCGATGCCGGGGGCGCCGGCTGCCATACAGGGAAGCGACAGCGGTCCCGCCAGCGTCCCTGCTGCGACCGCCGCCAGGAACTGCCGGCGCGACTGTCTGATGGGTGGTGTGGCGTCCATGTCGGTTCTCCCCCCGGGACACGGCCCGAGGCCGCCCGAGGATCCGCCATCGATTATAGGTCGGCGCGGCGACGTCATCAACACAGCCCCCGCCTCGCGTGGTCCTCCTCCTGCTCCTGCTCCTACTCCTGCTCCTGCTCGGCTGTTCTGGCGCGGTCCAAAGCGGGCCCGTCTGAGCAACGAGCCCGGCCGTTGACGCCTCTCTCCGCCCCGGTATAATCACCCGTCCCGGCCGGCCGCCTGGCCGGAGGGCTACACGTTGCCGTGAAACCCACAGCCGGAGGAGTCCGATGGCCGACATCATCCGCGTGACCGTCTGGAACGAGTTCCGCCACGAGAAGGAGCACGATGCCGTCAAGGCCGTCTACCCGGACGGCATGCACAGCGTGATCGCCGAGTTTCTGAACGCCGAGCCCGACGTCGAGGCAAAGACGGCGACCCTGGACGAGCCGGAGCACGGCCTGACCGACGACGTCCTGGCCGACACGGACGTGCTGACGTGGTGGGGCCACATGGCCCATCACGAGGTGAGCGACGAGATCGTCAACCGCGTGCAGAAGCGAGTGCTGGACGGCATGGGGCTCATCTGCCTGCACTCGGCGCACTTCTCCAAGATATTCCAGCGCATGATGGGCACCTCGTGCACGCTGAAGTGGCGCGAGGCCGCCGAGAAGGAACGGCTCTGGGTGGTCGAGCCGGGCCATCCGATCGCGCGCGGCGTCGGGCAGTACATCGAGCTGCCGCACACGGAGATGTACGGCGAGCTGTTCGACGTGCCGCACCCGAACAACACGATCTTCATCAGTTGGTTCGAGGGCGGCGACGTCTTCCGCAGCGGGCTCTGCTACCATCGCGGCGCGGGCAAGGTATTCTACTTCCGCCCCGGGCACGAGACGTTCCCGCTCTACAAGAATCCGCAGATCCAGCGCGTCATCATCAACGCCGTCCGATGGGCCAGGCCGGACGTCAGCGGCGTGACGCCCGTGGTCGAGCACGTACCCGACTCGTTGGAGACGATCGGCGGGTAGAGGGCGACGAGTTGACGGTTGTCAGTTGTCAGTGGAAGGCGCCCGTCTGGGTCGTCACTGACAACCGGCAACTGGGAACTGATCACTGGGGGCAAACCATGACTGAGAGCTTTGCTGAGGACAGGTACGGCCGTATGGTCTATCGGCGTTCGGGGCGCTCCGGCCTCTTGCTGCCGGGTGTCTCGCTGGGATGCTGGCACAACTTCGGGGACGGCGACGACCAGGATGTCGCGCGCGCCATGCTGCGGCGGGCCTTTGACCTGGGCATCACGCACTTCGACCTGGCCAACAACTACGGCCCCCCGCCGGGCTCCGCCGAACGCAACGTGGGCCGCATCCTGGAGCAGGACTACGCGGCCCATCGCGACGAGTTGATCATCTCGAGCAAGGCGGGTTACAACATGTGGCCGGGCCCCTACGGCGAGTGGGGCTCGCGCAAGTATCTGC
>SDBT01017335.1_pt1 | contig 11379 bp, 14 predicted proteins | sample 2277101 | NCBI WGS metagenome assembly SDBT01 (sample SAMN10404973, study PRJNA504765) | marine sediment metagenome | isolation source: marine sediment core GS10_PC15, 103 cmbsf | place: Arctic Ocean: Southern Knipovich Ridge | collected 2010 | reverse complement strand
AGCATGGGCATTTTTTTCTGGAGTATTGAGGCAAATATGCTGGGCATAAGTTTTTGTCGCTCTCCTGTGTTTTTTGTATCCTCATTTGACACTACAACTGCATCTATGTCATCAATGGTCATGTCTGCGTCATCTAAGGCCTCTAAAGTAGCTTCATAAGACATCATAAAAGTTGGCTTGTCCTGAACTCCAAATTTGGTTGATCCAACTCCCTTTACATACATCATTTTTCCTCAGTTTTGGGCTTTGTATATCTTTCCCTAAACATCTTTTTGTCTACAATTGCCAACACCATCTTTACTTTTGCAACTTCCTTTTCTTTTCTAATTGCCTTTCCGTTTACAAAAGCTATTTTTTTTGTTTTGAAGAGAAGTTTCGCCTGAAACGTTAACTGCTGTCCCGGAAAGGTCGGCCTGAAAAATTTTGCACTTCTTATTTTATATGCAAGTATATCGAAGTTTTGATGGTCTTCTAAATTGTATCTTATAAGCAGAGTTGCTGCCTGGCCGAGGCCTTCAACAATCAAAGCGCCTGGCATGATGGGGAATGAGGCAAAATGCCCTTTAACCCAATATTCATCTTCTTTGACATCTTTTATTGCAATTATGTTTTTTTTGTCTAATTTCATTACCTTGTCAATATAGAGAAATGGATCCTCATAAGGAATAATCTTCTTGATATTCTCCCTTTCTATCTCTCCATTTTCATTCTTTAAGGTGTCGATTGATTGCATTTTACCCTACTGTACAGGGTTGAAAGAAGCTTATGTTGCTTTAAAAAGATTTCTGTTTGCCCACCAATAGCTTTTTATACCGCGAAAAAACCCTGAATATTAATGAAAAATAAAATAAAATTTGAAAGCAAGGGCAGTGTGGGAACTATAATCCTCAATAATCCGAAAAAGCTCAATGCACTGGATTATGAGATGATTGAGGAGCTCAATAAGGTCCTTAAAAGGATAGGGGCAGGCAGCCTTAAGGCTGTTGTTGTTAAAGGTTCTAACAATTCCTTTTGTTCCGGAGGAGATATCAAATGGGAAAAATCTATGGGAGAGATTCCTGTTAAAGAGGCAAAAAAGCAGCTGAAATTTCTCCAGAATACTTTTTCAATGATTGAAAATTTGCCGCAAGTGTTTATAGCTGTTATAGATGGTTATGCAGTAGGCGGCGGAAATGAATTAGCAATGGCCTGCGACATTAGGATTGCTTTGCCATCAGCAAAATTTGTGCATCCTGAAACTTCTCTTGGAACTGTAGCGCCTCTTGGCGCAACCAAAAGACTGCCTAAGCTTATCGGGCTTGGCAGGGCAAAATATATGCTCCTTACTTCTTCCACAATAGACAGCAAGACTGCTCTTGACTGGGGCCTTGTTGATTTTTTAGTTCAAGAAAATAAAATCAATTCGTTTTTGAATTCACTTTTATCCAAAATCACAAAGAACCCTGCAAAAGCGCTGGGATTAACAAAAAAATCCATAAATAAAAATTATCTTGATGATTTAAATGATGACTTTGAGCTTGATTCTTATGTTGAATGCTCAAGAACTGAAGAAAACAAAAAGATTCTTGATAAGTTTTTGAGAAAGAAATGATGATTGTAGGTTTGAATGGTTTTGTTTAATACGATTTGTTAAAAATCAAAATATTTATATATTAATATGATATTAACACCATATTAAGGTGATATTATGGTACAAGCAATAATAAATATTGAAGATGAGACTAATAGAGTCCTGAATATAGTTAAGGCTAAATTTGGACTTAAAGATAAGAGTGAAGCTATAAATATGATGGCTGAGCAATATGAACAAGAAATTCTAGAACCTCAACTTAGGCCTGAATATGTGGAGAAACTTCAAAGAATAAAAAAAGAGAAAGGAACACGTTTTAAAAGCGTTCAAGAGTTGAGAAAGTATATAAAAAATACGTGAATTTGAAATTAAGCCATCCCTAGATTTTGCTAAAATAAACACTTGGTTGTTTACTTTGGATAAAATAAAAAGCAAAAATTTTTAATCAAAAAAATCTGATTGATACTCATATTCTGCCTGGATATCTTCTCCTGTCATTTCCTTTCTCCTTCTCGTTTTCCTGTTTCTCCTCCTGCGCCAGGACAGTATACATTACAAACCCCATAAATCCAAAGCAAAGCGTCATAAAAGACGCACAAGCAATACCTCCAAGCGTACGCTCCAGTTTATTCACCGAAGGCTCCACCTCAACATCATACCCTCCTCTCTTCAACTCGTGTTCCAGATTTGGAACTCCCACATCATGTCCTTCCAAATTTTCACGTAACAGATCATAAAGAGTCTCATCTTTTTCCGAGAAGCGTAAATCATTGGGATGCTCTTCAACGAACCGCTGCGCCAAATCTAAAGGTCTCAATACGTTTCTTTGCTCATCCAAATCAAAATATCCATCCTCAATGGTCTGATTGAATTCACCAACAGCATATTCTACATGTTTATTAAATACACCCCTAGCTAACTCAATATCCTTATTTGTTTTTTCTTCAAGTGCAATCCGCGTACTTTCACTAACTGGAAGGCTGCTATTTTCAGACTTTCCACATCCATTTCCAAAACTCAAAACAAGCCCAGCTAATGTGGGCATTACATACTTTCCAATTTTCCTTCCTGTTTCATATAAGTTTGTCATTTTCTTATCTCCTTGAGTTCATCACTCATCAGTGGGATATTCAAAGGCCTTATAAATATTTGTAGACGAATTTCGTCGAAAGTTTTATATACTCTGGTTCCATAACAACAGGATGAAAGAAGAATTATTAGCATATGGTTTATCAGATAAAGAAGTAGACCTCTATCTCGCGGCATTAAAGCTAGGAGACACCACAGCCAACAGGCTTGCAGAAGTAACCAAATTAACAAGATCAACAGTATACGATATAGCTGATTCATTGCAGAAGAAAGGACTAATGGGTTCGTATAAAAAAGAAAAGAAAACATTCTTTTCAGCCAACAATCCTAATGCTCTAATAACTCAACTCAAGGAAAAAGAACAAATTGTTAAACAAATTCTGCCTGACTTAAGAGAATTGATTGAGCAGAAGCCAGATAAGCCGGTTATTACAGTTTACAGAGGAACTATCGGCCTGAGAACTGCGGCTGATGAAATGCTCGAAGCTAAAGAAATTCTAGTATATGGGGGTGGAAAAAATGCAGACAAAGTTTTTGGCACATACACAGAAAACTTCTCTAAGAAGCGGGTTGATAAAAAAATTATTCTAAAAACGATTGTAGGCCCTTCTATTCCTAAGCACATGATTATTTCAAAAGTGAAAAAATACACACCAATCAGAACTCTCAAAGTATTCGAAAATCACGATACCACCTATTTCATATACAATGACACAGTACTTATTTGGAATTATAAACAAGACCTAATAGCAATTAAAGTGGAGAGTAGAACATTTACACAGTCACAGAAACAAATATTTGACTTCTTTTGGTCGATAGCTGAAAAATAAATAACCGTCTAAAAATTCATAAGCAAAATAAGAACTATTTTTTCAAAGAAATTATTACCATATTCCAAATGGTAGATTGTTTACTCTTCATTTATCCATATTACTTATCAAATAACAATTCAATAATTAATTCATTTCTGAGGGCTTTGGCCCGAAGCTACTTGTCCGAAGGACGCGGGCAATTCCTCTGAGGGGAGGGTGGTCGGGGGACTAAAAAGCACTTTCAATTGCGCTTAACACCCATCAAACAAAATCAAAAAAATTACTCTAGACCAAAAACCTCAAAACACCACAAGCTTTTTATAGCCTAGAGGGTGCCCTGGGGGTATGAAAAAGCGAGCTAAGCAGGTTAAGCAAGCTAAGGCAAATAAGAAGTCTAATGAGAAAGTGATAGCTAATCTTCTGAATAAGTCTTTAGTTCCTGCTGCTTATACTTTCAGTGTTTTGAGGAAGATCATACGGAAGGCGAAGAAAACAGCGCCTTTGGTTTATGATGAGCTGGAGCAGCTTCTTAAGTCAAATATTGTGATTCCGGATAAAAAGAGCAGAAATGGCCTGAAGGTTCCTGATCTTGACAAGATGAGCGATATAATAACTGCGAACATTGTGAGGAAGCTGCCTAATGTTGATGAGTCGCATTTGAAGGAGATTGCCAAAGATAAGACATCCAAATCCTTTATGGAGTTTCTTACAAAGAGTTTTGGGGCAGCAGGCCAGGAGAAAGACTACACTTTACTAGGGAAGGAAAAACTCTTCAAGAATGTTTTAGTGGCAAACAGGGGAGAGATTGCCTTAAGGATAATAAGGGCATGCAAGGAGCTTGGAATAAAGGTGGTTGTTGTTTACTCAGCGCAAGACAAAGACTCTTTGGCAGTTAAATTTGCAGACAAGGCATATTCGATAGGCAGTTCATCAGTATCCTACCTGGATATCAAAAAAATCATCAGTATTTCAAAAAAAGCTGAAGTGGATGCAATACATCCCGGTTATGGCTTCCTGGCAGAAAATGCTGATTTTGCAAAATTATGCGAGAAAAACAAGATAAAATTCATCGGGCCTTCATCAAAAACAATAAAGACATTAGGGGAGAAAGTAAAGGCAAAGCATTATGTCAAGAAAGCTGCAGTGCTTGTGATAGAAGGGACAAAAGTCCTCAAGAACCTGAAGCAGGCAAAAAAAGCTGTAAAGAAGATACGTTATCCCATAATCTTCAAGGCAGCTGCCGGCGGCGGCGGAAAGGGAATGCGCATTGTTAAGAATGAGGATGAAATTGAAAATGCCTTTACAAGTGCGCAGAATGAGGCAAAGCTTTCTTTTGGAGATAAAGCTGTTTATATAGAAAAGTATGTTGAGGATCCCAGGCACATTGAATTCCAGGTTTTGTCTGACAAATACGGCAATGTGATCCATCTAGGGGAGAGAGAATGCTCTATACAAAGAAGGCATCAAAAGCTTATTGAAGAAGCGCCAAGCCCCGCTTTGGATGATGAATTAAGGGAGCAAATGGGCAATGCGGCTGTAAGGGCAGTTTCAGCAGTGAAATATGAAGGAGCGGGAACTGTTGAATTTTTACTGGACAAAAACAATAATTTCTATTTTATTGAAGTCAATACAAGGATCCAGGTTGAGCATGCAATAACTGAGATCATAACCGGAGTTGACCTTGTTAAAGAGCAGGTAAAGCTAGCTGCCGGCGCAAAGCTTGCATATTCCCAAGAAGACATAAACATTGATGGCCATGCAATAGAATGCAGAATAAATGCAGAAGACCCTTTATGCGATTTTTGCCCGTCAATAGGCACTGTAACAAATTATCTATCACCTGTCGGCAGCGGGATAAGGGTAAGCAGCATATGCCATGCAGGCTACAAAATTTCACCACACTTTGATTCGTTAATATCGCTGCTTGTTTGTTCCGGCAAAACAAGAGAAGAGGCACTTGCAAGAATGAGGGTTGCTCTGGACCAATATATTATTGAAGGAGTAGAAACAACAATACCTTTCCATAAAGCTGTTTTGAGTAACAATAACTTCATTAAAGGAAAAATAACAACCTCTTTTATTGATACAGAGAAAATCATAGAGAAGATAAAGAAAGAACAAACTCCATCAATAGGCTCATTAAGCCCCGAAGACAGGATTATGATAGTCACAAAGGCTGTAAACGAGTATTTGAGAAAAAACCACATAAATCAAAACAACAAACCAAATGCATGGGCAATAGCCTCAAGGCAAGAGGCCATGAACCAAAACATTGAAGAAAATTTTTAATAATTCTCTTTAAAATGATTTACAAGACCTTAAATTTTGTCTCTTTAGCTTCAACTCAGGATAAGGCTAAGCAGCTGGCTAAAAAAGGATCTTTCAATAAAGTAATAATAGCTGAAAAACAGACAAAAGGCAGAGGCAGGTTTAACAGGAAATGGTTTTCTTCCCAAGGCGGCTTATGGATGTCAATAATCCTGAAACCGAGCAATATAAGGAATTCCCAATATCTAACTTTTGCGGCTGCAGTTGCTGTTGTGAATTCCATCAAGAAAACTGCAAACCTGAATGCAAAAATAAAATGGCCAAATGATGTGCACTATAATGGGAAAAAATTGTGCGGAATTCTGACAGAAAGCATCTTAGGCAAAGAAAATTATGTTATTGTCGGGATTGGGTTGAATATCAATCAAAAAAAATTCCCAGAAGAAATTGAGGATAAGGCAACTTCATTAAAATTAATCACTAAAAAAAATTTTGATATTAAAAAAATGTCTGAATTAGTTGCCAATAAATTTTTTATTTTATATGATAAATTTTATAACAAAAACAGATTAGATAAAATTCTTGATTTGTGGAAAAAACATTGCGATACATTAAGCAAAGAAGCGGAAGTTACAACAAAAAAAGGAAAGTTTATTGGAAAAGCAGTAGGGATTGATGATAATTTGAATTTAATCTTGAAATTAAGAAATAATAAAAGAATCAGGATTATTGAAGGAGACGTTATATATTGAACTATTCTTTTGCATCAACCTTTATCTTTTCCCTTAAGCAACCTGCCAAGAAATAAAAAGATTTAAAAAAAGACCAAATAAACCAAACTTAATATTCGGGGAAAATATGATGCTGCTAAAAGATGTACCATTGCTTAAAAAAGGTTTAGAGATAACATATATTATGGCACTGATCATTATCTTGAGCGCTATAGTCGGGCTTATTTTGGCTTTTCCAGTCAAGTGGCTGTGGAATTTTGTTTTTGGGCCTTTGTACAGCATAACGGTGCTGCAGGCATGGGCTCTTAATGTTTTAGCAGGAATCCTGCTTGGACAGAAATCTTCTAATAAGTAAAAATAAATTAATTTGAAGCTACTTTTTCTCCAGCCTTCCACAATAAGGGGAATAATGCCATAGCTGCACCAATTTTAACCAAGTCTCCAATTAAAAAAGGAAATAAACCCCATTTTAATATTGTAATAAAGCCTTCGGCAGGAAAATAGTTCCATAGCCCAATCAATCCAATAAAATAAATTATTATGTTTCCAATAATTAAACATAAAAAAATTGACTTTTTTGTTCTTCCATGACCCCTTTCTATCAAATATCCTACAACATAAACCGCTGCTAAAAATCCGATAATATAGCCACCAGTTGGGCCTAAAATTGCACTTAATCCAGATTTATAAGATGCAAAGATGCCAAAGCCTGAAATTCCAACAAGGATATAGGCTAAGATTGTTAAAAATCCTTTTCTGGAGCCGAAGAAAAACGCAATTAGGAAGATTCCAAAGGTTTGCATTGTTATGGGCACTGGCCATAAAGGAATTTGCAGATTAGAGAAAATTGCAAGCGTAATCACTGCTATGCCTACATAAAAAATGTCGGTGAAAATATTCTCCTGCCTGAAAATCAGTTCATAAATTGTCTTGTTTTTTGTTATAAATTCCATTTTAAATCCCTCCATTCTATCCCAAAATAATTAAGATATCCCCTCTGTTAACATTATCATTTTTTTTTACCTTCACTTCCTTAACAAGCGCATCTTTTGGAGCAGTAACATCATTCTCCATCTTCATGGCCATTAATTTTATCAATGAAGCTCCTTTTTTTACTTTGTCTCCAGGCTTTACATTTACTGCATAAATTGTCCCTGGCAAAGGAGCTTTCAAGGCCTCTTGCCCTTTTTCCAGCTTCTCCTCTTCTTTTTCTTTTGACTCAAACAACGGCTCTATCTCGGATTTTGCATCTACTTTATAGATATCATTCCCGCACAGAACTTTTATTTTTCCGTCTTCGGTCTCTTCTATCTTAACCTTATACTTCTTGCCCTTGACTTTTATGGTTATTTCTTCCATATTTACATAGGAATGTTGCCGTGTTTCTTGGCAGGCCTTTTTTCTCTTTTGTTTTGAATCATCTCAAGGCATTTGACTAAAGTCTTCCTTGTCTCTTTTGGCTCTATAATAAGGTCAATCCTGCCCTGCCCTGCAGCAACATAAGGATTCAGGAATTTCTCCTTGTACTCTTCAACCCTTTTCTTCCTGATTTTTTCTTTTTCCTTTCCTGCAAGCTCTCTTTTGTTTATTATGTTGACTGCCTGCTCAGCCCCCATAACTGCAATTTCAGCGTTTGGCCAGGCAATTACCTTGTCAAACCCCATATCTTTGGAAACAAGAGCAATATAAGCGCCTCCATAAGCCTTCCTCATGACCAGACTTATCTTGGGGACTGTTGCTTCAGAATAAGCATAAAGGACCTTTGCACCATGCCTTATTATGCCATTATGCTCCTGGTCTGTTCCAGGCAAATATCCAGGAACATCTACAAAATTTATCAAGGGAATATTAAAAGAGTCGCAAAATCTCACAAACCTTGCGATCTTATCAGAACTGTTAATATCCAGACAGCCAGCCCGCACACAAGGCTGGGTTGCAACAATTCCAACAGAATTATTGCTTAATCTTCCGAAGCCAACAACAACGCTTTGGGCATAATTTTCTTGCACCTCAAAGAAAGATTTTTTATCTAAAACTTCATTTACAACATCCTTTACATCATAAGATTTCTTCGAATCTAAAGGCACAATATTTTTAAGGTTATTATTTTGTCTTGATGAAATATCATTCATGTTGATGTAAGGTGCATTCTCAAGATTGTTCTGGGGCAGATAGCTTAATAATAATTTAATCATCTGCAGGCAATTCTTTTCATTCTCGGCAATAAAATGTGCAACGCCGCTCTTTTCATTATGAACTTTTGCGCCCCCAAGACCTTCAAAGTCAATCTTTTCACCAGTAACTGTCTTTATCACATCCGGGCCTGTGATGAACATATAGCTTGTCTTCTTAGTCATGAAAACAAAATCAGTCAAGCCAGGGCTATAAACGGCAATTCCTGCGCAAGGGCCTAAAATAGCCGAGATTTGCGGAATAACACCTGAGGATGCTGTATTAAGCTTAAAGATACTGCCACCCCCATCCAGAGCTGGAATGCCCTCCTGGATTCTTGCTCCTCCTGAATCTAGGAGGCTAATAACAGGACAGCCATTTTTTAAGGCCTGTTCGATAATTCTTGCTATTTTCTTATTGTGCATTTGCCCCATGGAGCCGCCCATAAAGGTAAAATCCTGCACATAAATGTAAACTGACCTCTTGTTTATCGTGCCGTAGCCAGTTATAATACCATCTCTAGGCCTTTTCTTTGCCTCAAGATCTTTATTCTGCGATTCTGCAAAAGAATCCAACTCAATAAAAGAATCTTTGTCAAGGAGCAGATCAATCCTCTCCAGAGCAGTTAATTTACCCTTAGCATGCTGTTTTTTTACAGCATCCTTTTCTGGTTCAAGAGATTTCTTTCTTCTCTGAAATTCTTTGAATTTATTGTTTGAATCCATATTTAAACCCCCGGTTATAGGCCAAGAAGTTATTGAATTCAATTTAAAAATGTTGTGAAAATTATGTATATTTTAGGCAAACTGTAAACACAATCTTTAAATATCAATAATAATCAGGTAATGATAAATTATGAAAAAAATCTTTTTATTAAAAAGAGGAGTTTCACCTTTGATTGCAACAGTCCTTTTGATATCTTTTGCTGTGGCATTGGGTGCTGTTGTAATGAATTGGGGAAGAAGTATAGACATGAGTAGTTCTGATGATAAGTGTTCCGGGGTTGAGATGATGATCAGGGCAACTGGTTATGAGGTCTGTTACGGAGGCTCTGGGAGAGATTCTTACATTAATTTTATCCTTGACAATGGCGGCTCAGTCGATATTGATGGCCTGGGGATATGGATTGTCGGAGCAAAAGGAACAAAATTCCACGATTTTGACAATATAAAAATTGCAAAAGGGCAAATATTGGATATCAAAGACCAGACTGTTTCTTATGACCTGAATACTTATGGAAACATAAATCACGTGCAGTTTATACCCAAGGTTTTGCAAAGAGAAGGCTCGATAGACATATGCCCGAAAAGCGCAATTAAAGCTGTTGAAGTAGAAAGATGTCAATAAACTTTGAAGATTTTTCTTAAACTCATGCTGAAGATTAAGGAAAAGATTATGTATGTTCCAAGCCAGCCTATTTTCCATCCAAATAAGTTGAGCAATTTTTTTGGCTTATGCTCTACCTCTATTGTTTTTATCACACTTCTTTTTATTTTTTCTATAGGCTCTTTGTAACCCTTGTTGCTGATTAGAAGCTCTTTTACGAATTTTTCATTGTTGAAGGAGTATTCAAGCAAGTACTCCCCTTCTTCACCACTCAAAACCCACTTTACCTTGTTGCCTTTGATTTCCTTTTTTGCATACCCATCAATTGTAATGCCATCCGGAGCCTTTAACTCTATAAACCCATTCACGTTTTCTTCAAGTGTCACTGTTGTTGTAAATTCCTGGCCTGGTAAAATCGATTCAAAGGCAAGGTTAGAACTCATCCAGCCAAAGATAATTATTATAGGTATTAATGTAAAAAGGGTGCTTCTCATTGAATGGGACATATATTTCAAATTTGTCTGCATAGACTTCTTTTGGATTTCCATGGCTTTTTTAGGGTCGTGTTTCAATTCTTTTATCTCTTTTTGGAACTCTTTCATCTCAGCCTTAAGCTGCTTCATGAGGTTTTGATTAGTTGTAAGCTTGTAGATTAGAGTTATTCCCAAAGAAATTAAAAAAGAAAGAATAATAACAGCCCATTGCGTAGGCAATTCAAGCAACGGGGAAAAAACAGGATTTAAAAGATTTTCAAGTACCATTTAACCACCCATAAACCTCCTAAGCATAGGGTTCATATCCATCATGTGCTGCTTGGAGATTTCCTCATAAAGCTTGTAAATAATCATGACTGCAAGCAAGATTCCGGTTCCGGAGCTTAACGTGCCAGTTATGTCTGCGAAGCCGGCAAGAAATCCGACAGTAAGGCCACCCATTATTGTCAAAGGCCAGATGTACCTGTTAAGGAGGCTTTCTAAAACCCTTTCATCACGCCTGAATCCTGGAATTTGCAGTCCAGAAGACATCATCTGCTTTGCCTGGCTTCTTGCATCCATACCGGCTGTTTGCATCCAGAAAATACTGAAGACCATGCTACCAATCATGAATACAAGGACATAAAGAATAGACTGGAGATAAGGGCCAAACCCTATCAAAGGCGTGTTTTGCTGTATAATAGCCCTTACAATATTTGGGACCTGCATCCATGACACAAATCCTGAGATGGGCTGGCCTGTTGCTTCACTGAATCTACCAAGCAAGGGAAGGCCCCAAGTATCAAGTAATCTGCCCCATAGCTGGATATTGGCCATCAAGGCAGCTACCAGGATGCTATAGATCCGTTACGAAAAACACTCGCTGCCTACACACTCTATGAAGAAGCGAAAACAGCCATTAGATTCTTCGATGAAGT
>SDBT01017334.1_pt1 | contig 11380 bp, 7 predicted proteins | sample 2277101 | NCBI WGS metagenome assembly SDBT01 (sample SAMN10404973, study PRJNA504765) | marine sediment metagenome | isolation source: marine sediment core GS10_PC15, 103 cmbsf | place: Arctic Ocean: Southern Knipovich Ridge | collected 2010 | reverse complement strand
AATTATGCCCGTTTACGATATGAGCGGACTAAATTCTCAAAAACCTTCCGGAACTAATTGATTTAATAATTATATACGTGACTAAAGAAGTACTATAGATTTCATTAAAAGGGATTACTTCCTCAGTTCCATTGAGAATGGCTTCAATAAACCTTTTTACTTCTGTTTTCTGCCCTTTGTCTTGGCTTAGCAATTTCTTTCCTTTCTTTTTCCCATGAGCATAAATTGATAGGGATCTAAAATCGTCAATAACTGCTGTGCTCCCGTTAGAGAAGATTTCTACTCGCTCCTTTGGGAACCCTTTGTCCCCATTAGCAAAGTAAGAAATGCTACCTATTGATCCGTTCTGATACGATAAGGAAATATTTAAGACGTCATTCAAACTTAGTGGATCTTTCATGGCTGTCGCATAAACGGAGTTCGGAAGAGAACCGCTTATAAAAGACAAAAAGTCAATAAAGTGACAAACTTCTCCTATAATCCTGCCCCCACCAATTTCAGAATCCTGAATCCAGGAATCGGCAGGTATTGCACCCGCATTTATCCGGTAGACCATAGCCATGGGACTATTTCCGAATTCCTCCTTAATCTTTAATGCAAAAGGTGAAAATCGTCTATTATATCCAACCATAAGAAATTGTGGAGTGCTTTTAGTAGAAAGTACCGATTTGTATGATTCTGATATATTATATAATTCCTCCTCGCTTAAACACAGAGGTTTTTCCACAAAGATATGTTTTCCTGCCTCCAAAGCCTTCAATACCAACTCCGCGTGAGAATCGTGGCGAGTCGCAATGAAAAGAATATTAATGTCATTATCCTCCAAGATATCTTTCTCAGTCCCTGTGCAAAACTCAAATCCGAAACGTTCTGCAACCGAACGAGAACTGGTGCCCGTTGCGGTCATTACGCCTTTTAGGCGAAGATTGCTTTTATTAGGGATGTTTGGCAACAAGTGGCTCTGGGCGTAGGAACCAGCGCCGATAAAACCAATTGTAGCCGATTCAGGAGCTCGGATTTTTGTTTCATAATTCACAACGATTTTTTTTCTTTCCAATACTTTTTCTGTATCATATTTAATGAGGATGCCGATAAATGGTTCTGATTTAGCCATTATCAGATCATAAGCGCTCGATGCCTCTTCCAGCTTAAAGACATGTGTAGTAAGATAGCTCACATTAGTTTTTTTTGTGTAGATCAAATCTTGAAAAGCCTGCATATTGCGGTTCTCGGTCCAACGCACATAAGCAGGAGGATAATCTACTCCCTTTTCCTCATACTGTGGATCATATCTCCCCGGGCCATAAGAACAGGACATTTTTACCTGTAGTTCCTTTTTGTAAAAATATGGCTCTCGGTCAAAACCTGTAGGCACCGCCCCCACGATTACAATGGTACCCTTCTTTCGCGATATTGCGCCGGCAAAATTGATCGGATCCTTGGAATCTGAAGCTGCACAAATAATCACCGCATCACATCCCAGACCCCCTGTAAATTCTAAAATTTTATCATCTATACCCAAAACATTTCGGTGAAGAGCAAGATCAAGACAATACTTTCCAGCAACTTCTACCATTGTAGGATCAATATCTATACCCACAACCCGGACACCAGCGGCTTTTAGAAGGAGCGCGCTGAGATGGCCCAATAGGCCTAGCCCGATAATTGCGCAACTTTCACCTAGGCTGAGGTTGGCTTGTCTAACACCCTGCATGGCGATGGCACCCAGTGTATTGTAAGCTGCCTGCTTAAGATCAGCGTCCTTCTTTAACTTCACACAAAGATTTGCCGGTACACTGACCACCTCAGAATGGGAAGCAGTGAGGCCACCGCTGGAGACAAGATCACCAACTCTAAAGCCTTTTACATCTGAGGATAGATCAATGACCTCGCCAACGCATGAGTAACCAAGTGGGGAGTAAGCATCCAACTTCTTCATTACTGTTCTGTATGTTTGAGTGATTCCCTGCGTCTTCATAGTGTCGATAACTTGTTTAACCTGCTGAGGTCGATCTTTAGCCTTTCCAATATATCCTTTTCTCGCTGCTAAAACAGTACTCCCTTCAGTGCCAGCACTGATAAGGGAATAAAAATTTCTTACCAATATCCTGCCCTTTTGAAGAGATGGAAGAGGAACTTCAAGAACCTGCATCTTCCCATTTTTTAATTTTTGTGTGAGTTGCTTCATCACATTTACCTCATGATTTACCAAGTGGACGTATTAAAGAATTCCATTTAGTCTAAACCCAAGAGCTAGCTTATGTAAAGTGATACTCATTTAACAAAGCATTGGAATAATTTAATGAAACGACTTTATATAGGCGTATAGTTCTTGCCAAGAGATCCTTTGTTTATCAATGTTTATCTGCCTCAAAAAGGTTTTAAGCCTTCCTCATCTGATTTGCTAAGCCAGAATGAGTTGATCTGGAGGTTAGACTCTATTTTGTTATTGAACCCTTAAAGAAGCCTGGCGGAGCCTGAGTGATTACATTGAAATCTTCTATAATCGCTGATGCAAGCACGCAGTATTCAATTACATGAACCCTCATTAATACGAACTTTATGCTCTTGAGACATAACACTGTGCACACTTTTTCGAGGCAATATCATACGCTTAATTTTATTGTGTTACATAACTTGAGGATATGAGAATGACAATCCCCGCGAACCGGTTGTGCCAAATGTTGGAGTCGGCTATTCCGACTGTGCTCCTCACAACGACCAGCTCCCTACAGCGTTTCAGATGTGTTTTGAAAAAGGAAAACTGTAGATCCCTACCAGATTCGATCGTCGTACTTCAGCCCCAGTTCACGGATGGTCTGGCTGCATTCATCATGGACTTCACTGAGGATATTTTCCTATAGTCGAAGCGCTTCTTCACGAGACATCTTGCCTTCCCGAATAAATCGGTACAGGCTCTCACCATCACTGGAGATGTGGTTGAGGTGCAGCGACTCGAAGTTGCCGAAGCAGTGGAGGGAGCAGTCAAAGCGCAGGTTCTTGTTCGGCGGGTGCGCCCGGTGAGTAAAAACCGGGTTGTTCACCTTAAAATAAGCCCCATTAAATATGCTTAGCATCTGACGGAAATGTTGAAGTAAACTTACACTCTTTTCAATTCGATATTAAGAGAAGGAAAGTATTGTTCTTGTATACCATCAATATAACGGGGAAAAACTCTTATGGGCTAATACATGCCCTGTTTAACAGCAATTGGGTCAATTTTAATTCAAAATTACTGGAATTAACACCTCACACTTCTGAAAAATTAACTAAAATCGTAAAATCGAAAATATAGCTAATCTTTCAAACTTCTTAGTATGATTTAATGCACAGCAGATATACAAATACATACGTGAGCAGGAGTATCTTGACAAACAACAGATGGATTTAGATTTGAGACTGACTTATACAGACTAATAATGAAAGTTACACATCTATCTACGAATCATTGATTCTTCTTTCTATTTTTCAATATGAAGTCCTGTAGGCGGATTGAGAGCACCGCCTGATGAGCTAGAAGAAATCGTCGCGCCATCCCAAGAACAGCCCACAGTGATAATACTATCCGTTCCTCCGGATTCATCACTTCCTATGTCTGGGGAAATACCCCTTGATTGCCCTTGGATATCCTCTGTCACGATGCCAATGGGTGTTCCGTCGTGGTATTCGTCACTATCGGGGTAATACCAATTGACAACAGGCAACCCTGTTTTCTGTCTTGTTATCTCAAACTCACCCGCCACTTGTACTTCTGTACCATTTAGAGTATCCGTCAGAGAGGAATTTCCAGTAGCATGTCCTCTGTTTGCGTCAAAGGTGTGACCACCAGCATCGTGGTCCATAAATAAAGTTCCACCCCTTGCTGTTTGATTTGTCTCTGCAAAATTATTTATAATGATACAGTTGATTGGGTCGTAAGTCTCAGCCATCTCAAAATGGACAGCTCTATATGTATTTTTAAAGGTGTTGTTGGCAATCAGAGCATTAACAACTTGCTTTTGATTGTCTGTATCATCGTCAGATTGACCGCCCTCAACATAAACATACGGCCCATATCCAGCTGCACTCATTCCTTCAAAATAGTTATTGATAACTGTTTGATTGTGTCCAAAGACCCTAACGCCTGGAATATAGTCTGTACCAGAACTTACATCAGCACCAGAAAAATAAAAGAAGTTGGCATATACTTCACAATCATCCCCCGCCCTAAGTGTAAGTGCGCCATTACAGTCTATAAATACATTATATCGAAAAATATTAGAGGACGATTTACTGCTGACTGTTTCGTTGTCTGAATCAGCATTCTCAAATAAATTATATTCAACAATTGTATAGTTATCTTCTTGGAATGTTGCTACATCACCATCACCTATCTGGATGTCCTCATAATTAGAGCCGGAACTATGGTCTCTAAAATAGTTATGGTCTATCCGGTTATGGATATTTCCCCTTGCATTTTGGACATCATCAACCCTTATTCTAAGCATATAACCGCCCCAACTACCAGTATCTATAAAAGAACAATGATCAAAACGATTATGTGTGTTATTGCTAGAATTTCTCCCTATGGTGATGCCATTATTATTCCCAACATCCTGAAATTTACATTCCGTTACTCTGTTGTAAGAAGCACCATTTTGCATTTCTAAGGAAATCACACTGGCACCTGCAGGGTCAAACTCAATCCCTTTAAGAATTTGATAATCACCTGTTATGTAAACTATCGCACTTGTAAATATAGCTCCACCTAAGTCCTCGGATACACCATCAGATACAGATATGGTTATTTCATTTCCCCCGGTGCAGGTTTTATTCATGGTAACGGTGCCAGTGGTATATGTACCGCTTTTTAGATAAATCGTGTCTCCACATGATGCAGAGTCGATACCTGTATTGAGGGAGGCAATTGAATCGTATGGGTCAACAAGCGTCCCAGTTCCGCCAGCAAAAACCACCAAGGGAAATGACAATAATAAAAAAGTCAAGCAAAACATAATGATCCCTGCATTCACAAAAATGCTAAAAATATGTTCTGCTCTTATATTATTAATATGGACCTCTTTTCCTTTAATTAAAAAGCAATTTTTTTTCATTTTAACCTCCTTGCGTTTTCCTCTGCAAATTATAGCATAAAATACTTTCAAATTAACTCATTTTAGATCTTATAACAAATTAAATCTATAATATGCCATTTTTACCTATTAATTTTCCTTTAAAGTCACACAGTGTGGTTGTAGTGCAATACATTTCAGCAAATAAAGCACGCAAATTAAGTGCCAAAATGTTAATTGATCAGCATATTGCCATCGTAGCTCTTTATTAAAGGACATTTTATTAGAAAGGCCTTCATGTTTCGTAAAGACAGCCCTTGAATATTCTATGTTTTGTTCAAAAATTCTAACAGTTGATCTACTTTTTGAGTCCACGTATTTTTCTCGGCATGCTCTATTCTTTTCAAGAAAAAATATTCTTTATCCCTGAGGAATGCTTTCTCAATATAATGTGGGAATGCCTGTTTGTCATCAATTTTATATATAATATCATCTTCAAATTGCCATGATTCCATATTAGGAATCCGAGTAATAACTGTGGGTTTACCCAAAGCTAAATATAGCCACAACTTATTAGGAGTTGTGCCTTGATTAATCATATCGACATTATAAGGACAAATACAAACATTGGCATTGGATAGTGTTGAATACAATTCATCACCAGTCTTAATTCCCAAAAATTTGATATTATTCATATTAGAAAAGTACTGTTTGACAGTTTCATTTTCTGGTCCAATAAATAAAAATTCAAACCGTTTATTCCCTGAACATTCTTGAATCCAATCAACGGCCAGTTTGTTTGGCAGCATGAATCCAACATATGCCACTTTTATCTTTTCGTCATTTTTATTGCTATTTCTATATACTTTAAATTGATCTGGAATTCCACTTGGAGCCCCTAAAAGAATCAATCGAGTATTCTTATTAATACTTGATAATTTGCTGTACAAAAAATCTGATGTAGCAATACAATTCCGAGATTTTGTGATAATTTTTTTCTCAGCTGCTCTGTGGTATTTATTTATGAAAAAAGGGTTAAAATTACCATGTCCGATATTATCGTCGTTACAATAATATGTTATTTTATCCGCAGAAAAGTGATAGAATAGCCGTGTTGCAGTAAAATCAAAGTTTATTATTTCCCATTTCTCGCAACTATTTATCTCTGAAATTAATTGTTTGATTTTTTTAAATACATATTCCTGATAACTTTCATTTAACAAGGGAATCCTATGCCTTAATCTGTAATCAATAGGCCAATATGGTATTACTCTAACAAAATTTTCGTTTTCGTGAATAATTTCTAATTTTGGAATACCTAATCTGTTTCGTTCAATAAAAACAACATAGTGCTCTTTGACTAACTCCTTAGTTACTTGATGTCTGCATCTCGGAGGTTCGTCCCATGCTGTGATAGTGTTTATCAAAAAGTTCATTGCACCTTTTGTAAGCTAGCTACGATCAAATTGTAGACAGTACACTTGTGAAAGGATATATCGACCACGGATAATGATAATTTCAGGCAATTTCTATCCTAGTTGCCGAATCCAATCACCCAAGTGCTTGTATTTACCCCTCTTTATTACTTGTTTTCCAATGTAGATTTTGAATTGCTCAAAATCGAATTTTCCTTTAGGCCAACAACTACAGTAAGAGTTTAAAAAGTCGTCAATTAAATATCGCTTATTTTCGAATATTTGTTCAGTCCAGTAAACGAAATTGACGATGTCATAGATTTTTTTTCTCATTGATTTACTCTTTTTTGCAGCCATCCAATCTAAAAAGAAAAATTTATGTCTATTGTTTGTCGAAACTAGAATGTTTTCAAGATGGAGGTCTCCAAAACTAATGTCACAATTATGCAAGGAATAAACAATCATACCCACAGACATCATGATCTTGGAATCATGATTCTTCAACAAAAACTCTTTTAAGGTCTCGACGTTGTTAAGCTCTTCAGTGATAATATAACTAAATTTATTGATGCAAGTATGACAAACAGTGCCATATGCAACCAACTTTGGAGTATTAAATCCATATTTAGATAATAATAATAGGCCAATAGCTTCACGCACAGCTCTTTCTTGACGCCTGATAATATCCTTCAACAGCCTGAAACAATTGTTATTCCACCAAACTTTCAAATAATAATAGGAATCGTCTATCTGAAGTTTTATTAATGACTTGAAAGTTTGGTTCTTTATGATTTCACCTGGTAAACTGGAAATAAATTGATCTGCGGTTTGCATATTTTCGATTGTCTTTATTAAGTCTTCGAGACTATGTTGATTCATTACATATATCTTTTTTGAAGTTTTCATTTGTCAAAAATAAATATTATAAAAAGGATGAAAATAAAGTTATGTTGCGAATAGCCCAAAATAATCTACATATAGATGGAAGTATAACGCACTCTTCCATTTTAAAGTCACTATTCCACATTCGCGGGAGTTTACCAAAGCAGCACGGAAAATCAGTTTTATGGGCTAAATTCCCATCGCTTCAGATGTCGAGCGACGTTACAAACTGATAGCAGGTTATCAAATTTTGTATCAGTAAATAGGGAAACGGATTCTCCAAGCAAAAGATAAAAGTGAACGAGCATTTCTTAGTTTCAAGCCTGATTCATTAATAATATATGAAAAATGCAAGCAATTTATTTATTACACCGACTGCTAATAACTATGTGATTGTATTCAACCCTTCTTCTGAAAAAATAAGACTAATTTTCCGCACAAATATTTGAAGGGAAAATAATTAGCAAGTCTATTCATAAGTACTGCAAATTTAGGACTGAGCTTCCAAAAAAAAGATGTAAAGAAAACCCACTCGCCTACAATATTAACGATGTGAAAATCTTTGTATAGTGTGTATCTATGATGCGGCCAGTAAAATCGAGAGTGTCTTCTCCAAATTTTTCTGAGCCTTATCGAATTAAGTATATGAAAGAATCCGTTGCCGCAGTCCATAATTAATTGACCGCCAGGCTTGAGAATCCGCTGTAATTCAATTAAAAAGTCATAATGATAATAATTCTCCATTATATGGAGAAATTTAAAAGAAGTAATATGGTCAAACGTGTTGTTTTTAAACGGTAATTGTAGACCATCGCCATTTACCCACAAAACAGGACTATCTAATTCCCTTGAGTAAGAATGTATGGCTTCAGAAAGCATATGAAAGCTGACATCCAGACCTACAACTTGAACTTCGGGGATGGAATTAATATACTGTGCTTTTTGACCTGTGCCTGTTGCAAAATCTAATATCAAATATTTATCAGGCCTATCTCTGCAAAGATTTCTTACTATTCTGAAGGCAAGCTGGTTAGAAAATTCCCTGAAAAGTTTTTCACGAAATCCACAATAATATCGTGAATAATCATAGTCTTTAGCAGCGTGATGGTCATACGCCTTTTTGGCAAAATTTGGGTCAATTTTCATTAGGACAGCTACAGTTTTTGGGCAAGGGATGAATAAATATCATAGTATTTGTTTGCGACTTTAGTCCAGGAATTGTTTTTTGCGTAATCAATAATTTTTTCATGATTCCATCTTTTATTCAGGCCTTTTATGATGGCTTCAGATAAATGATGCGGTTGCTTTGGTTCGACCAAAATTCCGTAATCGTCACTATAAATAGCCTCAGGAATACCTCCGACTTTTGTCGCTATAATGGGTTTACCAAAACCTAAGGCCTCGAACAAAACTGTTGGGAAACCTTCCCGTAAACTTGAGAGGCAAAAAACGTCACACGCGGCCATAAAGCTCGGTACTTCTGAATGGGGAACTGTTCCACAAAGATGTACACAATGAACCAAATTATTTTCGTGCAGGTATTCATAAATTTCTTTTTCCATCCCTGCTTTATCACCAACTATTACCAAATGGGCATTCTGGATTTTTCTGCGTACAAGCGAAAATGCCTTGATTAATGTAAATGGGTCCTTTACTGGTACAAATCTAGTCACGGATAATATTATTGGGTCAATATCAGAAATCCCTAATTTTATACGAATGTTTTTTATCGGCTTGTTCAGGAATTCTAAATTAACTCCGTTGGAAATAACTCTAATTTTTTCTTCCCTTATTCCAAGTTGTATAATTTTCTTTTTCAAATCTTCGCTAACGCAAGTAATTGAATGGGCGGCATTTAATGTATATTGTACTGTTCTCTTTAAAATAATATTCTTTCCAATTGAGTGAACGTCGCTGCCGTGAACTGTAACAACAGCATGTCGTTTAAAAAGCTTGGACAATAAGACGGCAGCTAGCCCATCAGGAATTGCAGTGTGAGCATGAATAATATCAAAATAAAATTTCCTGTTATGTAAATGAAGATCTATAGTTAAAATTATAAATAGGCATATTCCTGACCAAAAAGGAGTTATGCTTTTTAAAGGAAGTGATATAAATCGAATATACTTACCTTTAACCGGATCATCAAAATCAACAAGTATTTTTGATAATGTGCTACCTATGTGTCTAATAATTTCATTAAGCACCCAGAAAGCGCTTTTATTTGTCTTTAAGAATGGCTTTATTCCTGGCATAATGTCGATAGGAACATATAAAAAAGTATCAAGATTTCTGCTGTATCCTTTTAAAAGCTCTTTTACAAAAATGCCCTTATTGGGATTAAATTTTCTTATTTTTCCAGGAAAAAGATGTGAAATAACTAATACATTAATTTTTTTCATGGTTGCGTTACCTGCGAGAAATGGATAAATTTATCCTAAAAATGGTTTTATGAATGGCTCTATTGGCTTTTTCTCTATTTTATAATACTATATTTTGAATGAAAAATCATCCCAAATTTAGCTTTGAGTCGCTTCTCGCCGCCAACTTGAAAGCATAACCTATTTCCACAAGGATAAAAAATGTACTTATACCTGAAAGTAATATCAATAATCTTAATACATCAAGATTTAAGAACATACCTATTATAAATACTAAGCCTCTCCCTAAGGCAGTTACAATGAAATAAACCAGATATAATCCTTGCTTTTGCAGTACTGTATAAACTACGGTTGCGGGTGGATTGATGCATAAAGTCATAAGCCATGGTGATAAGACCTCCGCAAATTTGCCTGCTTCTGACCAATTATTGCCAAAAACAAGAACAAAAATTTCTTCACCAAAATAAAACAAAATTCCAAAAGGCAATACTCCAAGGATAAAAAGTCCAGATGTCGCTTTAAGCAAGCCTACTGAAAGTCTTTTTTTTTTTGATATTGTGTCTGCTGCCCACTGTAAAAATACCTGACGAACAGAGTTCCCTATTATTCCTATTGGTACCCTGAGCGTATTATCAGCCAAACCAAACGCGCCAACAATCCTATTGTCAAACAAAAAAGCAAGGAAAAAGACTGGAAGACTTCTCGATATATTTACAGTGATTGCAGTCCATGTAGAAAAAAATAGGAAATTTCGATATTTTTTTAATACTTTTACGAGTTTATTCTTCTTTGGCATCCGGGCAAAGCTTTTAAAATCTCGTAAGTAAAAGATAATACCTAAGAAAAGACTTGGAAATAAAGAACGGCCAATGATTCCACCAATTAAACCACCTAGCTTATTGCCCACTGCAAGACCACTGGCTAATTTAATGCCGGAGTTACCTATACTTTCAATCATTTTAGAAGCCGAAAGAGCTTTAAACTTTTTTCTTCGAGTATTCCAATAAGTTAGTGCCATACGAATTCCACCAAACCAAATTACTAAAGGAAGGAACCATAACCATATTAATGAGTCGACCTTAAAAATTATACGACTCACATCATGATAGAAAAACAAAATTATTAGGAAAAATACAAATGAGGTGAAAGAACAGAAAAACAAAGATAGAGCTAAAACATCCCATCCTTTGTTATCGTCTTGCGGTAGCACTATAGCTTGTTCATAGCACCCACAAGACACCGCTATCAATAGATTTACTATTGTTGAAAACAAAGTCATTATACCAAAATTGTCAGGTGTATATATCCTTGCAATGAAAGGTATAAGAAGGAACGTAATAGCTTGTGCACAAACAGTCCCTGTCATTAAGGTTATTATATTAGTGAAGAAGCTATTACGAAACATAGAACTTGTTTTAGTGTGGACCCCTTTGTTTCTGAATTTATGTCTCAAAACTTGGTTTCAATTACACTACATGGTATGTGAAGGAACAAGGGGGTAACGAAGGAAGCCCGTAGGGCGACCGGAGTTGCCCCCTTGGCAGCCAATTTTAAAGGAGTATGCCATGAGTGTAGAAAAAGATTTAACACCACGAAACAATTCTGTATCTGAACAAAAGAAGAAAAGACGTTTTTTATCCCCAGAGAAAAA